>RCUH01000054.1_pt1 | contig 206568 bp, 188 predicted proteins | sample 2166191 | NCBI WGS metagenome assembly RCUH01 (sample SAMN09932848, study PRJNA488358) | compost metagenome | feature: garden; material: soil; isolation source: compost soil in an enriched community after 214 h of incubation | place: Germany: Experimental Botanical Garden Goettingen | collected...
TCACACTGCGATCGAGCGGCGATCTTTTAAAATACCGCCACGCTAAAGGAGCAGGCTTTATTTCTTTGGAGTTTTCGTGGACTGATTAGTGTTGGCTCGGATGGGAGTGTTTTTGTTCTTCTATGAAAACATCCAGATTGTCGAATGGGGTTTCTTTTCTTGAGGCGTAGGTTAGGAACTCCAGGAGGAGTTTTTGCATTTGGGCTTCATGTTTTTTGTCTTTGAACTTTCCGTTTTCGTCGAAGGCTTGATCGGCTCGGGGGACGCCGAAGTATTTTGGGTAGACGTGGGCGAAGAGGATTTGTAGTGGCCATCTTGTGTGGTGATTTCCTCTGGCTCCGGCTAGGCTTCCTGGAGTTGCCGTCATTAGGAAGAATTGTTTTCCTTCTACGGGGACTGGGTTCATTCTTGAGAGCCAGTCGATGGCGTTTTTGAAAACTCCTGGGATTCCACCATTGTATTCTGGTGATGAAAAGATAATCGCATCGGCAGCTTTGATCTTTTCTGCTAGTTCAAGGATTCCTTGAGGTATTCCCTCGTTGACCTCAATATCACCGTCATACAAAGGCATTTTGAAGTCGTTGAACTCGCGGAGTTCGGCTTCGTAACCAGGCAGGCTCTCGACGTACTCGTGAGCTAAGCGGATGAGTTTCTTATTTAAAGAGTCTTTCCTGTAAACTGGGGCAAACATAAAGATCTTCATTGAAGCCACCTTTGCTTCCTTCATGTTCCCTCAAACATAAATAGATAGAAAGACGTGGAGTCTGATTCTTGAGGTAAAACATAAAATCTTGCGAAGGTATGCAGAAATGCAATTTGAAGTCCCTTCGGGACCGTCTTTGTCGCTACCTTTTTTAGGAGTTGCACCCTTAGCGTGTTGGTACTTAAGAAGATCGCATCTCGACCACAGTGTGAGCATCCTGACAATTGGGAGATTCCAAGCCATCCCCTAATCTTTGGTTTCCCGAACATCCAGCTCAGGAAACCAAAGATTAGGGGATGGTCCACCACCACTCTAAGGGATCAGCTCTTACCTTTTAAATAAAGAATTTATTAACGCACCTTAGACGCAAAAAACTACCAGGCACCTTTTATTTTAACTGTACGATGGATTTTTTTAGTTTTGCTACGCCGTCGTCTGAGGGTTTACCTAGCCAGATAGAGAAGATGTTTTTAACAAAACCTGCGGAGCCCTTGATTTGAGAAACGTTTCCGCTTGTTGTTTCATAGAAAACCACTTCGGAGCCGTCTTTAAGTTTTGCTCCCAGGATTGTTAGAGCTTTTCCTTCCTTCGCTTCACCGCCGCTTGAAACGGCTTCGAGGAACTGCTTCACTCCGCTTTCATCGAGCTTTACCCCGTTGGCCGTCAGAGCTTCCTTGAAAGATTTTTGAACATTGTCTGCGTCCACATCTCTTAAAAAGTGAAGTTGAATGGCTACAGCTTTTTGGTCATGAATGGAATCTAAGGCTTCGGTTTCAGAGAACTTAAATTTTGGGATGTCGGATGCGAAAAGTTGTCCGACATAAACTCTCACATTTACGAAAACGACCTTTTTAGAGCGAAGCCCGGCTCCTACGGCGGTGAGAGGGACGGCTTGGTCTTCGATTTGTGCCACGGCGGCTTTTCCGAGAGTGACCTTTTCCAGTTTTTCCGGAGAGTTTTCAATGGCGAGCAAACCCGCTTGGGCGCTGAGAGAGCTTAAGAGGAAAATCAGAGCGATTGATTTGGCAAAAAGAGTTTTCATCTGTGGTCCTTTCGATGGTTGAGGTAGGCCTTGGGAAACAGAATGACCCTCATCATTGTTTATCGGTTTTCTGAGTGAAACAATGAAGTTTTTTCGATGTCTTCGTCTCAGTTCGGGGCATTTTTTAAACAAAAATCTATATAGACTAAACTGATCCACTAGCGTGGTCGTGGGGGTTATCCCCAAATCCTTGGTTTCCCGAGCTGGATGCTCGGGAAAGGGGGTATGGGGTCACCCAATTGTCAGGATGTTCACGCTGTTGTGATCGAGCTACAATCTCGTTAAATACCACACACTAAGGGATCAGGTTCATGTAGACGTAAACTGATCCACTAGCGTGGTAGTGGGGGTTATCCCCAAATCCTTGGTTTCCCGAGCTGGATGCTCGGGAAAGGGGGTATGGGGTCACCCAATTGTCAGGATGTTCACGCTGTTGTGATCGAGCTACAATCTCGTTAAATACCACACACTAAGGGATCAGGTTCATGTAGACGTAAACTGATCCACTAGCGTGGTAGTGGGGGTTATCCCCAAATCCTTGGTTTCCCGAGCTGGATGCTCGGGAAAGGGGGCTTGGGATCACTCAATTGCCAGGATGCTCAGGTGGTGGCTAAGCAACAATCTATTTAAATACCACCACTTTAGTAGACCAGTTTCTAAATACCACACACTAAGGGATCAGGTTCATGTAGACGGAGGTGAAGACTTCGGACCCATTGTCAGCACGAGACTCGATTCAAAAAATCCTCAAGAAAGAGTGGTCATGCTTAGAAAGCTTGTCTATGCTGAAATGGTTGTGAGTGAAACTAAGCCCTCCTTTTTTCGTCAGAAGCTGGAGCTTTTGCTTTTAGCTGAAGATCAGGAAACTCTTGCGCCGGTGACTGAACTGGTGGCTCGCAATCATATCTCCTTTCGTCATGTGTCGTCGCTGCAAAATCTTAAAACCTTTGAGTCACAATTTGGTCGTCCGCAAATTCTTTTGATCGTTCAAGGAAAGAAAGAAACTTTGGCGGAGTTCTCTGCAAAGATCGATGAGCTTTTGCAAGTTTTTAGACGCTCTTCCATTGTCACGGTCTTGCAGGATTCTTCTGTCACCAAAGCGTTGGAAGGCACCATGAATCCCCGGGTGTTTCCTTTAACTCAACGAGAGTTCAGAGAGACCGCCAAGCTTGAATACATCTGTTTGGCTCGCACGCGATCTTTGTATTTTGATATCACTCTCAAAGATCTTTATCCCATGACCATGATTCCCTTCACGGCTTATGTGCGGATGACTTTGAATCAACGCTATTTGGCTGTCATATTCAGAAAAGTTCTTTTGCAAGAGGGTAAGTATCAGCGTCTTGAAGCTGTTTCTGCTCTTCATGTGACCTATGACGACGTGGATCCCTTTGTTTCTTACGTCAAAGAATTCAACGACACCTCGGGGAATGGTCTTAAACGTCGAGTGCGGGCTCTGTTTTTGGGAGTGGTTTCTAAAACCATGGCCTTGAATAACTATTTGATCTTTGATCTGCGCACCTTGGAAGAACCCGAAGTTCAGATTTTGTATAATAATCTTGAAGAGGCAGCGAAGGATCTTTTGGAGGTTCTTGCTTTGGGGGATGACACCTGGGATGTCCTTCGCGAAGCTTCGAGCAATGAGCTTTTTGGATTCTGGCGAGCTCCTTGGGTTGGCGTTTATGCGGCCATGATTTGCGCAAAAAGTGGGCAGGGTAATGCTTTGAATGCCCTCATGGCGGGGCTTCTGACCGATGTGGGGCTTTTGGATATTTCTCGAGAGGTTTATAGGGCCTATCTTTCTCAGGGGGCTGAAGCTTTGGTGGAAAGCGAAGACTTTATTACGCATCCCATGGCATCTTTGAATCGTTGTTTAGCTAAAAAGCTTCCTTTATCGGAAGAGCTTAAAACTCTGATCGTTTGCACCCATGAGCAAGCCAATCAAAAAGGTTTTCCCAATCAAGTGCCAGCCGACAAAATCCCGGTGGAGGCCATGGCCATCCAATTTGCTGAGATCATCGATTATGGCGTAAGAACCACGTTGAAAGATACGGGCGTCAGCTTCCGCTTTTTGAAAGAGAAAATTTGGGAAAAAGAAGAGGGGCGTAAGGAAGCCTTTTCTGCTCAATTCTTGGCCTGGATTTCCGAAGCCCTCCTCTAAACCTTCGATTTTTTTGACACCTCTTGTAAGCCATTGGAGTGGAGCGTCCTTTAGACTTTAATGGAGTCTTAAGGGAGATCATCCATGTTGAAACGTCTTACAGTTCTTGCCGTCTGCATTCTATCAGTGTCCGTTGTTGAAGCCAAAGACCTTACCAGTCGCTTGGGGATCGGTGTGAAAAACAGCACCTCCATGGACTTGCCAGAGTTGGCAGCAGTTTATTATCCAAATTCTGATATCGCTGTAACAGGTGGTTTGGGAATCGACACAAAAAAAGATGAATCTAAATTTGCATTCTCTGCAGGTATTCGTCGTATCGTTTTCAAAGAAGCCAACATGAATTTCTATATGGGTGGATCTCTTGGACTTGTGAATATGGAAACTCAAGGTGAGAAAGAGTCTGGCTTTGAGTTGAAAGCACTTTTCGGAGCAGAGTTCTTTTTCACAGGTTTGGATTCTTTGGCTTTCACATTTGAAGGTGGTGCGGGCGTGGTTTCTACCAAGGACGTTCGTTTCAGAACAATTGCCGACAGTCCATTCCGCGCTGGTATTCTTTTCTATTTTTAATTTTTCTTCTAAGGAGTATGTATCATGAAAAAAGTTATTCACACAGACAACGCCCCTAAAGCTGTTGGTCCTTATTCTCAAGCTATTCAAATGGGCGACTTTTTGTTTTGCTCTGGTCAAATTTCAATCGATCCAAAAACCAATGAAGTTTTCACTGGCGACATCAAAACTCAAACTGAGATGGTGATGAAAAATGTTGAAGCTGTTTTGAAAGCGAACAACATGAACTTTGGCAACATCGTTAAAACAACTATCTTCCTTACGAACATGGCTGACTTCGCAGTTGTGAATGAAACCTATGCAAAAGCTTTCACTGAAGCTCCTCCAGCTCGCTCCACTGTAGCGGTTGCGGGTTTGCCAAAAGGGGTGAATGTTGAAATTGAGGTTCTTGCTCATCGCTAAGACTCTGCTTCGATCAAAAGTTTTCTGGGCCTTGTTGGTGCTTTTGATAGCGATCTTGTATCGATTCTATCAAGAGTACAAACTGGTCATTCACGAACCGGTTCAATCTTGGAGAGTATCACAGACAGCGGATTGCGCTGTAGTGCTCACAGGTGGACCGGGACGGGTGCGGGAAGGTTTTGATCTTCTTGTGAATAAGAATGTAAAAAAACTGGTGATCTCCGGAGTGTACTCCAATGCACGTTTGCGAGAGATCATGCCTGTGTGGCCCTTCTATGGCAGTCTGAATGAAAATGATGTGGTTCTGGATCGACGTTCCGAAACCACATACGGCAATGCTCAGCAAAGTCTTCCCATCGTGGAGGCCCTCAAGTGTCGCGACATTCTTTTGGTGACTTCGCAACTGCATATGTACCGCTCTTACCGCACATTTTTGGCGACCTATCCTGAGAATATTTACGTGCAAAAGCACGCGATGATCGGAGGGCGTTACGAGGCTTCAGTCTGGGAAGTCTCTTTTGAGGCCATGAAATCCCTCTTTTACTCTCTGTGGGCCTACTAATCAGGACTTAAATCCAAGCTATGTTTTAAGCAAGTTTCCGATAAGAAATCATAACCTTATCGAGGAAGCTTATGGCATTCTTCACTGCTCAGATAGACTCTCTTGGTCGATTCGTAACCAAGAATCTGGAGTACACAGCCCGTGTTCTCCTGATGGTCTATTTGTCCTTGCGAGCAACGATCTTGGATCAAGCTCAAGGTTTTCGGCAAATTGTCGGCGTAATCTCTGCGCAAATTTATTTCACGGGCTGGCAGGCTTTGCCTCTGGTGACTGTTCTTGGTTTGGCCACGGGCAGTGTTTTGATTCTTCAATCACTCTCAAATCTTAGTCTACTTGGTGGAACACAAATGATCGGGGGATTCCTGATCGTGATGGTTTTGCGTGAAGCCGGTCCCTTGTTGGTGGCTCTCGTGGTGATTGCGCGGTCCGGGACGGCAGTGGCTTCGGAGATCGGTAACATGCGAGCCAATCGCGAGATTGAAGCCCTTGAGAGCATGGGGATCAATCCTCTGAGTTTTATTGTCTTCCCCCGTGTCTTGGGCGGAGTGATCAGTGTTCTTTGTCTGGCTTTTTATTTCAACCTCATTGCCTTGGTCGGTGGCTTCATGGTCACTCGTCTTTTGCAAGATATGCCTTTTGCTTTTTATTCGGACTCTTTGATGCGAGCCATGGCTCCCGAAGATTTTTGGATTTTTCTTCTCAAAAACGGTTTTAGCGGCATGATCATTTTCGTCGTGTCCTGCTATCAAGGCCTTTCTGTGAAAAAGAGTCCCCATGAAGTGCCGCAAGTGACGACGCAAGCTGTGGTGAACAGTATTATCTTTGTCGTGCTCTTCAATTTGATTGTGACAGCTTTATTTTATTTGAATCAATTGCGAAACCTGGGAGTCGTATAAATGAAAATCGAAAGTCTTAAATTCGAAGGCGTGTCTTTCTCGCATGATGGACAAGATGCGGTGATAAAAAATGTCGAATTTGATTTCCCTATGAATCAAATCCTCTGGGTGAAGGCTGAAGAAGGTGCAGGGAAGAGCTCTCTCTTGCAAATCATCGCAGGTCTTCAAGTGCCTCAATCAGGTCAATATCTTATCAATGGCGAAAATGTGGTGGACATGTCCTTCGAGGAGTTCCTGCCGTTCCGTCTGCAAATGGGTTATTCTTTTGACTATGGCGGTTTGATCAACAATCGCACTCTCTTTGATAATTTGATGTTGCCACTCTTGTATCATAAGGTTTTGAAGCAAGAGGAGGCGAAGGCACGCGTTGAAGAGATGTTTAAACTCTTCGATGTTCAAAAATACGCCGAAGAGCGTCCGGCCCATGTGCCAGGACGTGTGCGCAAACTAGCTTGTGTGATGCGCTCTTTGATCATGCATCCGCAGATTCTTCTGTTGGATGACCCAAGTGTGGGAATCGGCCAAGATTCAACTTATGCCTTTGCCGATTATGTTCATAAGCTGCGCAAAGAAGGAACTTTGAATCATGTCTTCATCAGTTCTTATGATGACAAGTTCATGAGTCTTTTTGATTATCAGATTATTCATCTGGATGAGGGGCAGTTGTATTTCCAAGCTGTCGATCCTGAGAAACGAGTTGTTCATCTATGAGAATCGTAAAGTTCAATAAATTTGAACGAGTTGCCGGACTCTTTGTTGTCGGAGCCATTGCTGGCGCTATTCTCATAGCCATCAGTGTGGCTGTGAAACAGGGGTGGTTTGAAACCAAGATTCATTTCTCTGCCAGCTTTCAAGATGCGGACGGTCTTCATCAGGGAACCCTGGTGCAGATGGCAGGTCTTCGCGCGGGAGCGGTCGAGTCCGTGGAGTTGGAAAGCGACAACAGCATTAAGGTGAATTTCTATGTCTTAGGTAAATTCCAAAACCGCATTCGCGAAAACAGCACGGTGCAGTTGGTGCGCCCTTTCATTATTGGAGAGCGCGTCTTGGATCTCTCTGTGGGCAACGTCGATTTTCCAGTCTTGGCTGAACACAGCGAAGTAAAGTCTATGGAGACCATGGATTTGATGACGCTGATGAGCGGTAAGAATGTGAATTCTTATCTTTCAAAACTGGGTGGAATGCTGGAGAGCGTGCAGGTTCTTTTGGAAGCTTTTGCTGACAAGAGCCGAGCAGAAAGCATGGTTCGAGTTATTGACCGTATCGATCCTTTAATGAAGAACCTGAATACGATGTCCGTGGAAGTGATCAAACTTTCCCGCCAAGCGACGAACGACAAAGGTGTCGAAAAACTCGTGGGCAATTTGGCTGTTACTTCAGCAGAGATCAATCGTATTTTGCCTGAACTCAATGAGGCAAATCCTGAATTGGCTAAGGACCTCGCGTCTATGACGCAGAATCTCGCAACAATGACGCGAGCTTTGGGCCCCGCCATGAAGGAGATCGAGCCGGAACTTCCGGGTGCCAGCTTGCGACTGGTTGAAGCTCTGAATGAAACTGTGGTGGTTTTAAAGGCCATGCAAAAGAGTTTCTTCATGAAGAGCAATGTTCAGGAAGTTCTTAAGGAAGAAGCACAACGTCTTCCCGCAAATAGCCACAAATAGCTTGAATCCCGTCCCAGGGCTTTTATTATAAAGAGATGCTAGTTGCGCATCTCTTTCGTCATTTCATCTTCTCTAAAAGAGCCGGAGCTTTGGTTAAGCGTATTGCTTGGCTCGCTATGGTGGGCATTGGTTTAAGCACCACGGCCTTCTTGGTGGTGCTCTTTGTGATGAACGGAATGAATGCCAGCATCAAGAGCCGCATCCTGGGTCTTGAACCTCAGCTCAATGTGACGGTGGCGGATATTACATCACCGCAGGCCTTGGAAGTTCATCCCGTCATGCAAAGACTCAAGGACGTGCCAGACACCAGGGCTTATGTTTTTGAATCTCAGGACGTTATCATTCGTAGCCAAGATGGTCAGTTCCGTGGTGGTATTGCTCGAGGGGTTTCCCCAGAGAGTTTAGAATTCATGATCCAGCAATTGCAGAGAATGGATCAAAAGAAGAAGCCGCAGCAGGAAGTAGACTCTGCCTTTTTTTGGAATCCAGAAGATATCCCTGGCGAAAGTGAAATCGTCATGGGAATTGATCTCGCACAGAGCCTGGGAGTTTTTGAAGGTGATTTCGTGACAGTTGTTTCTCCGGAGGGCTTGTTGTTGCCTCCGGGAGAGACTCCTAAGTTCGAAAGAGTCCGAATCAAACGCATCATTGCCACCAGCATAGCGGACTTGGATGCTCAATATCTTTTCTATCAGCGTGGAAAATCCTTAGTTCATATTTCTGACGGCTATAGCAAACGTTTAGGCATTGAAGTCTTTGCTCCGGAATCAGTGAATCTAGAGGACTTTGCAGAAGACTTGCAAAAGTTCGATGGCGTTCAAGTCGAGACCTGGATGCAGAGAAATTCAGCTCTGTTCTATGCTCTCAAATTAGAGAAGCTCACGATCGGGGTGATCTTGGCCCTCGCGGGAATGATTGCTTCTATCGCTATCGTCACAGTCCTTGTTCTCTTGCTCTCTCAAAAACGCAGAGACATTGCAATTCTTAGAACCATTGGCCTATCGGGGCGCCAAACAGTTCACATCTTCACAAAAATGGGATTGATGTTGGCTGGATCAGGATTGGGCGCTGGAATTATTCTGGGAACAATCATTAGTTATTACATCCAAGAGAATCCGGTGAATTTTCTTCCCGCGGAAATATACTACGACTCAACAATCCCGGCTCAGGTCGATCCAAGTTTGATATTTGGAGTGATTGTTGTTGGAGCGTTGGTGGCTTTGGGCGGGTCGTATATTCCGTCGAGAGCAGCTTTGGAAGAGGAGCCATCTCAGGCGTTGCGTTCTAAGTAGTCTTATAGACATAGGTCGTATCCCATGCGATCAAGTTGATATACACCGTCTCATGCTTTTGTTATTCTAAAATTATGAAAATTAAAGATCTGAGTTCAGACCTTATCGAACAGTTAGTGGAGCTAGAATGTATTAACATTCTTCCCATTTTAGCCAGTGTAGGAATTAATCTGACTCCGCAGCACATGCGCGAGCAATTGGATATTTTCAGAGAGAGTGATGTTGTCATCAGTCAAGAGAATGGCGATGTTGATGGTTTTGTGATGTATAAAGCTGATGGGCCTGAGGTCACTATTGTTAGTTTCAACTTGAAGAAGTTCAATAACGGCAAGATCTTGTCTAATCTACTCGCAGAAGTATTTAGGAATCTTCAAGACGATGCGATTAATATAATTAGAAGCCATGCACATCACACCAATATTAAGTCCTTAAACTTTCATCGTAGAATGGGTTTTAAAGAAGTGGGCAGAACCGAGCACTATGTTGAGTTTCAAATTAGCAAAGATGATCTTCTTGCGATGATTGAAAAAAGAGTTCGTAGGTAAAAAAACTGATCCCTTAGCGTGGTGGTCTTAAAAAGATCGCGGCTCGACCACAGTGTGAGCATCCTGACAATTGGGTGATCCCAAGCCCCCTTTCCCGAGGATCCGGCTCGGGAAACCAAGATTTCGGGGATAGTACACCACCACTCTCGTGGATCAGTTTATAAGTAAAAAGGACTGCGTTGTGGGCAGTCCTTTCTACTCGTCGTTCTAGTTTTCTTTGAAGACCCTAAACGCTAACTTGGAAGTCTCTCAAGGCATCAGTGAGTGATGTTTTAAGGTCCGTGCTCGGTTTGCGTTTTCCGATGATCAGGGCGCAAGGAACGCCGAAGTTTCCTGATGGGAATTCCTTCATTTGAGTTCCTGGGATCACAACGGAATTTGCTGGCACTCGGCCTTTGTATTCCACGGGTTTGGGACCAGTGACGTCGATGATTTTTGTGCTGGCCGTGATCGTCACACCAGCTCCAAGAACAGCACCTTCTTCGATCAATGCCCCTTCAACCACGATGCAACGGCTGCCGATGAAGGCATTGTCTTCAACGATGACCGGGCTTGCTTGAACGGGTTCAAGAACTCCGCCGATGCCCACGCCGCCAGACAAGTGAACGTTTTTGCCGATTTGGGCGCAAGATCCCACAGTGGCCCAAGTGTCCACCATGGTGCCGCCGCCGACGTAAGCTCCGATGTTCACATAAGAAGGCATCAAGATCGCGCCTTTTTCGATGAAGCATCCTTTACGAGCTAGTGCATGGGGAACCACGCGAACGCCGTCTTCTTCGGACCATTTTTTGAGAGGAATTTTATCGAAGTAAGTGAAGTCACCGAATTCGATCAATTGCATTTTCTGAATACGGAAGTAAAGCAAGATGGCTTTTTTTACCCATTCATTGGTGATCCAGCCTTTTTCTGTTTTCTCAGCGACACGGAGTTTGCCTGCATCAAGGCCTTCGATCACTTCAAAGACGTGTCTAAGGTCTTCAGTGGTGAGTTCGTCGATTTTTTTTCCGTTTTGAACTTTACCATATAGGTCTTCTAATTGTTCACGCATGGAAAGGTCCTTTCTGCGATTTAGGCTTCAACATGTTTAAGAGCTTCAAGAATAGCCGGCACGTGGATTTCGATGATTTTCTCAGCAGAAAGTCCGCGTTCAATTTCATAAGTGATGGTTGGGGAGGTTCTCTCCAGACCTGTGAAGGTGCCCAAGCAACCAGGCGTTGGGTAACCGATGTCGTCATCGATTTTATACCCCGTGAGTCGCGATAAAACTTCAGCCACTTTGCGGCAGTCGCCGTTCACATTCAAAACCGGATGCCATGAGTGCAGTGAAAGAACGAACTTGGGTTTTTTCTCTTCGATATAACGAATCAAACCGTGGTTCTCTCTTTCGCTTCCTGCGGAAGGACCTGGATTATAACGTGGAGTTTTTACTTCAGGAGACCAGTCCTTTGTAGGCAGGTTGCGGTTCAAATCAATGCCGTTGCCATTGCCGCGGGTTTTGTAAACCACACCCTCAAAGTTGAACTGGGGAACCAGAGTCAGGTTCAGCTTGTAAGGGAAAGAACTCATAAAGTGCTTCAGCAACTCTTGAGCTGCGAATACTCCTTCGATCTCATCGCCATGAACTCCGCCCAAAATAAGGACTTCAGGGCCCCCATTGTGGAACTCATAGGCAAGAACAGGCATCCCTTTGGAAGTGTGGGTAAAAATGGAAGTTTTCATGACAAAGATTCCTTCTTTTGGTTAAGATACAAGGCAGTTCCCTGCAAATCAATATCACTACGGGATTTAGTGTCTTACCGGAGAAATAGCCGGAGAAATAGCCTGAGAAATATTAGATGCGAGGCGACGAAAAGGAATACTCGTGGAATACATCAATAACGAATTGTGTCTCGGTCCGCAGAAAAAGCCTCTTTTGCCTTTGTGTGCAAACTATATGCGGCCTATTTACGTTTATGATCTGGATTTCGTTGCTCAAAGATATCAGGCCATGAGCACCGCCTTGAAGTCCGTTCGTTTGTTCTATGCCATGAAGGCCAACTCCAATGTGGGAGTATTGCAAAAACTCAAGAGTTTAGGGGCTGGAGCAGATGTGGTTTCCCTCGGGGAGATCAAAAGAGCTCTCGAATGTGGATTTACTCCCGAAGAGATCGTTTATAGCGGTGTTGGCAAAACCGTTTTTGAAATTTCTGAAGCCTTGAAGTTGGGCATTTACCAAATCAACGTAGAAAGCTTGCCAGAGCTTGAGCGCATCGGGGCCGTAGCAAAGCAAGCGGGCAAAAAGACCGCCGTGGCTTTGCGCTTGAATCCGGATGTGGACATTAAAACTCATCCCTATATCGCCACGGGCTTGAAAGATAATAAGTTCGGTATGGAGCTTTCTCTTATCCCTGAGTTGATCCAAGTCTTAAAGAAACATGCGGAACATATTGAACTTGTTGGAGTGAGTCTTCACTTGGGCTCACAAATGCTAGAGTTCTCGGGCTATCAAGAGGCTTTGCAAAAGCTTAAAGTGGTTTATCAGGATCTAAAGAAAGAGTTCTCTTCACTGAAGCGTTTTGATTTCGGTGGTGGCTTGGGAATTTTCTATGATCGCATGGATCTCAAACTCGAAGAGAGCTTGCTGAAAGAATACGCCCAGATCACTCTCGAAACCTTAAAGGATCTTGATTGCGAGTTGCAATCTGAGCCAGGACGATGGCTCGTAGGTCATTGCGGCGTTTTGCTCTCTCAAGTTCAGTATATTAAGGAAACCTCTGTGAAGAACTTCATCATCGTGGATTCAGGAATGAACCACTTGTTGAGACCAGCCCTCTATGAAGCGCAGCACACTATTTTGCCTCTTCAGAAAAAAGCCGGGGAAATCAAAGGGGACATCGTGGGCCCGATCTGCGAATCCGCGGACTTCTTCGGAAAAGATCGCACATTATCGACCGTGGCAGAAAATGATTTCGTGGCGATTGCAGACACAGGAGCCTATGGCTATTCCATGGCCAATGTATACAACTTGCAAGAGTTGCCACTAGAAATTTGTATATAGTTTATACTGATCCAATGATGTGATGGCGATTCATCCCTAAATTCCTGGTTTCCCGAGCCGGATGCTCGGGAAAGGGGGCTTGGGACCTCCCAATTGTCAGGATGCTCACACTAGGATCGAGCGATGATATCTTCAAATACCACCACACTAAGGCATCGCTCTTATTTAGCTAAAGATCCACAACACGGAAGTCATCGGCTTTCGCGGGCTTCAAAATCCGCAGAGCCAAATCATTGAAGTGGGCAGAGTAGTCCGTCGTCAAAACTTCAATACGACGAGGTACTTCCCCCGCGTGAGCTCCCAAACGACCTTCTTCAATATCCCGACGCAGCCACTCGGCAATGGATTCCCCAGAATCCACCAGTTCAACAGAGGATCCCGTCACACGAGAAATCGAATTTTTGAGAAGCGGGTAATGAGTGCAACCCAAAATCAAAGTGTCTATATTATTTTGTAAAAGCGGATTTAAATAACGGAACACGATCAAGTTTGTTACCGGATCAGAATCCCAACCCTCTTCAGCCAGAGGAACAAAGAGAGGACACGCTTGATCGAAAACCAATGCCTTTGGTTCCAGCTCCAGAATTCGCTTTGTGTACGCCTGACTGTTGATTGTCGCTCGTGTTCCTAGAACACCCACTCGGCCCGAGCTTGTCAGCTGCAAAGCTCGGCGTGAACCTGGATCAATCACATTGTAAATAGGAAGCTCTTGAAACTCAGGCTCTGGCACTTGGCTTGAGGCCGTATTGCAGGCAATAACCACGGCCTTCACATCTTGGGCTTTAAGGAATTCGATATTCTGTTCAGAGTAACGGCGAATGGTTTGCGCGGACTTCGAGCCATAGGGCAATCTCGCGGTGTCCCCGAGATAAAGAAAGCTCTCTTGAGGAAACTGCAAGGCGAGTTCTTTCAGAACGGTGAGACCACCAATCCCCGAATCGAACACGCCTATAGGTCGAGAGTCCTGCTTTTGCATTCCTAGTTTTTCACTCCGTGAGCGCGCGACTCGGCGATCCCGTTCGCGGACATTTCCATGAACTGAGCTTTGTCTTTGATCTCAGCCACAGTCGTCGCATTGACATAGCTCATACCACTGCGGATACCGCCTGTAACTTCGAGAATCACGTCTTTCACATGACCTTTGACAGTCACAGCTGTGGATTCGCCTTCTGGAGCCATGCCTTCAGGAACGCCGCCTCTCCAAGATTCTTGAGCCGAGCGAGAAGCCATACCACGATATTGTTTTTTACCATTTTTGATTTCGCCCGGAGACTCAATAGTGCCAGACAACATGCTGCCCAACATCACTGTGCTTGCTCCGGCGGCAAAAGCTTTGAACATGTCGCCAGAAGTGCGCAAACCGCCGTCAGCGATAACGGGAACACCATAGCTTTCAGCCACTTCAGCGCAAAGAGCGATGGCTGTCAGCTGAGGAACACCACAACCTGTGATGATGCGAGTGGTGCACATAGAACCAGGGCCGATTCCGACTTTGATGGCATCAGCACCAGCTTCGATCAATTCGCGAGCGGCATCCGGGGTCGCCATGTTTCCTGCAATCAAATCAACTGTAGGGTAAGTGTCTTTCAACCACTTCATAGTCTCCATCATTTGCACGGAGTGGCCATGAGCGATGTCGATTGTGATGATGTTCGTACCAGCATCGATAACGGCCTTTGCACGGGCTTTGAATTCTTCACCCACGCCGACGCTAGCAGAGATCACTCGCACGCCGGCTTCTTTCAAGCGACGAGCTTGAGCTGCTTGATCTTCGATAGACAAAAAGCGATGGAGGATACCTACGCCACCCAATTGGTTCATAGCATAAGCCATGTCGTACTCTGTCACCATGTCCATATTGGCGCTGATGATCGGAGTCTCGATGCTGATGTTTTTCGTCAATTTGGAAGTGAGTTTTGGGTCACGACGTGAACGCACGTCAGAACGGGCTGGAACGATGAGAACGTCATCGAAGGTCAAACCTTTACCGCGGTTTTTAATGTCTTTCCAATTGAACATAAGCATCATGATTTACCTCGTTTTTAAAAATATAAAATAAAATCTGTACAGAAATCAAAAGCAGATAGGTGTCGATGAGATTCAAGAAAAGACTCTGCGCCGGGGTCTTCCAGAATAAGCGATAGCTATCGAAGAAGGACGCCATCACTGCAGGAATAAACATATGGAATAGCAGAAGCACACCTAAAATTTTAAAAGCATTTTTGCGAACAATCTGAGAAGAGGCTTTAAGAGCGTCAAGCTCCCCGGCATCGTACTTCTTGGAAAGAGTGACGACAAAAGGAACAAAAGTATATTCCAGATATTTCCACAGGCCAGGCAGGATAAGAAGCAATGACCACAGGAGGGTTTTGCCCCAAGCGCGGATCATCTCAATAAAAACTTGATTGAGGTTTTTCTTGAAAAATCCGGTGAAAGAAAATGAGCCAATTGAATTGGAGAGTGAGCTGACAGCAAATAAAGCCGTGATGGTCAGAAGCACGGGAAAAATCACGCTGCTTAAAATCGAAATAAAGCCATAAAAATAAATTGTTTTCTCAGCCCCTTGAGGATCGCGAAGCGCATTTTCAATCTGAAGGTTGAGGTATTGGTCTATGTTGCTTGACAGGACAACAATGAGAAAAAGGGGGAGAGCCACCCGTTTGAAGATCTTGAGGTTCTCAGAAAAGAAGTTCACCACCTATTTAGATCGAGAAACCAGAGGTGAGTCAAGGTTTCCCTTGCGAAGAAACAAGGCCGTAACACTGAGTTTTTGCTTCATACTAAATAGAGATTTCATAAAAGGAGGACTTTTATGGGACATCGCATTTTAGTCACAGGAGCCAGTGGCAACATTGGCTATGAAATTGTCAAAAACCTGCGGGGCAGGGGTGTGGATTTTACGGCGGCGAGTTTGGGCCATCATGAATATCCTACGGATATACGCTCGCTTCAGTTGGATTACGCTCATCCGGGATTGTTGGAGACGGCTTTTAACGATGTGGAAACTCTTTTCTTACTGATTCCCATGGCCCCCAACATGGTCGACTATGCTCGCAACGTTGTGTTGGCTGCTCGAGAATCAGGCATTCGTCAGATTGTGAGGTCCTCGGCTTTAGGAGCCAACCCTCGCTCAAGTTACATCCTGCATCGTGTCCAAGGGGAGATTGACGAGATCCTCCGGGAAAGTGGCATTCCCACCACCTTTGTTCATCCGAACAGTTTTATGCAAAATTTTGTGAAGTTCTATGGAGAGTCAATTCGTAATGGGGCCCTTTATTTACCTCAGGGGGAGGGACGGACATCTTATGTGGATGTGCGAGACATTGCTTCTGTGGTGGTAGAAATTCTCATTCATCCTGAAAGATACAGAGGTCAGGCCTTTGCCTTAACCGGGGAGCGCCCGATTTCTAATGCGGAAGCATTGGCTCTTATGTCCAATGCTGCTAAACGACGTCTTTCCTACGTGCCAGTGACTGAAGAGGCTTTTGTCGAATCCATGCGGAAGCGCGGAACTTCACAATGGGAGATCGACATGTTGATGAGTCTGCACCGCTCGGTGCGCGAAGGAAAAACATCTCTCGTCACAAAAACTATTGAGGCCTTCACGGGAAAACACCCGCGAACTTTGGAAAGTTTTTGTGTCGAGAAAGCCCAGGCTTGGGAGAAATTAGATATCCGTCAGCCTGAAGTTTAAAGATTTCTGAGACTCAAATGCAGATCTTGGCGATAGAGGCGCCAAAGTGGAATCAAAATCGAACAAAGAGTTCCCAGCAGGGCGGCAATCCACACAGGAGCACTTTGCCAAAGCGGCATAGCCACCAACTCTGCACTCGGCAGGTTGTTGCCCAAGAGTTCTCGTATCCAAGGGAAGGCCAAGGCGTCGAGAGTCGCTCCCAAAAGGCAAGCGACCAATCCTAAGAGCAGAGCTTCCCCAAGCATCACTCCGGTCAGTTGAAATTTTGAAAATCCCAAAGCTCGTAAAACGGCAAGTTGTGCGGTCATGGATTCGAAGCGAGTGATCATCATGGCCGTCACCGTGAAGGCGCCGAGAATAAGAACAATGATGCTCATAACAAGGCCGAGATCGCGACCCGTGCCGGTGAGTTTTTCAAGCTTTGCAATTTCTTGATCCACGAAGACCACCTGGCCCACGGTTCTTTGGTTGATAAGACTTTCAATCCACGAAGCTCCGCCAGGCTTGAGGTAAACGATGAAGTAGTGAAGGACATTGGCCTTCCAGATGGAGGTGCGTGCCACTGGGCTATCTGCGAAAACATGATGAGCTGTCGCTAAGTTGCTATAGATTCCACGATCCCAGGATTTTCCAGTGGGTTTTAAAAGTCCAACAACTTTAAAACGATGTTCAGGGGTGTGATTGTGATTTTTGTCCGTCCAAGCTGGGGCTTGAAAGAGGTCGCCTTCTTTTAAACCCAGTTTGTCGGCAGCTTGCACCCCTAAGAGAACTTCTCCAGGAAGAGCGGGCCATTGACCGGAAGCCAGTTCAGGCAAGCCATGACGACCGGATTTGATAAAGCTCTCTTCGGTGCCGATGATGCGGAAATGACCTTTTTGTGCAAATGTCACGAAAGGAATGATCGTCTCGATAAAAGAAGAGTGTGCTCGCGCACCATCTTCAAATTGAATTTGCACTTCAGCTTTCAGAGTCATGAAAAGATTCAAAGGAATAAAGTCAGGATAGTCGCCTTCAAGATTGAGACTCCCTAAAAGGATATCGAGGCCGCTGGTCTTAGCGCCCACGATGGCATCTCCGGCCCGAGGAAGGGAACTAAACCGTGCAGAGGAGAGATGGTAAAGTCTTAAGAGCACACCGCTGCTGCTCACGGCAATGGCGATTCCCAGAATGGCAATCAAGCTCGAGACACGACGACGTACAAGATGAAGGAAGGCAATTTTCAAAGGACTCATTGAAAGAGCTCCTCAATAGGGATGCTGCGATCGAAACGCTCATGAAGGCGTTTGTCATGGCTGACCACGATCAGGGTTTTTCCCTGCGCGGCTTCAAATAGTAAATCTATCACGGCCTTGGCATTGTCTTCATCGAGGCTGGAGGTGGGTTCATCAGCTAAGAGCAGATCCGGTTGCTGCAAGAGCAGGCGAGCCACAGCCACTCGTTGTTGTTCTCCGAGGCTGAGTTTGCTGGTCCACACATGGGCTTTATCAGTGAGGCCGACGCGTTTGAGAATCTCGAGAGCTTGCTCCGGAGAGGTCCCGTGCATCACTAGAGAAAGGTTTTCAAGAACAGTCATATGCTCAACCAGGTTGAGCTTTTGAAAAACGAAACCAATCTTATGGCGGCGAAATGCGCTGAGATCATGATCGGAAAGCAAGGGAATGTCTTGATTGTCGACGAGGACTTGTCCCTGTGTAGGCTTCAGCAGTCCACCGATCAAATGAAGCAATGTGGTTTTGCCTCGCCCGCTGGGGCCTTGAATTAAAATTTTCTCTCCGGATTTCACTTGAAAGTGAGGGATCGTGAAGAGTTTGGGAATCATCACATCTCGAAATTCAACATTCATAAAAATATACTAGGGCTATTTAAAGTGAGAACAAAGCAAAAGAGACTCGAGGGGTGTGATAACGCTCGGGGGCAAGGGCAAAAAGAAAAGGCCTGCTTTGTGAGCAGGCCTTTTTGACGAATAAATGAAGGTAAATTCGTCACGTCGAAATAAGAAACAAAAACTAACCGCGTGCTTTGGCTTTCGCACATTTTTTCAATTCTTTTTTTGTTGCTCCTGGATTTTCTTCCTTGCATGCCGCTTGGAAGGCCTTCATGTCTTTTTTAGACACTTTGGATTTAGCCATAGAAACAGAAGAGAATGAAAACATAACGAGTGAAAGCGCAAGTAAAAGCTTAGTCATTGAAAAACTCCTTGTAGAAAAAATGGTAACGGAATGCCAAGAAACAACAATGAGTAGGAATAAAATTTCTTTTACTTTCATGAAGCAGTCCGACGCACAACTCGCGAGTTGATCTCTGTATGGGAATCGCTATGCTAGATTGTGTATGAACATTTTAGTTGTTGAAGATGAAGCCGATATTTTAAAGAGTCTGGTTATTAGTCTGGAGGGCGAGGGGTGGAGCGTGAGGGCGACATCGTCATTGTCCAGTCTTGAGGCTGTGTTGCAGGCTAAGTCTTTCTATCCTCATGTCATCATTCTGGATCGCATGTTGAGTGGCGAAGACTCTGTGCAGATTTTAGACCGAATTAAAGAGCGCTTTGCGGACACAAAGATTCTTATTCTTTCTGCTATTGATACCGGGACCGAAAAAGCTCGAGTTCTGGATCTGGGGGCCGACGATTATTTGGCCAAGCCCTATTCTTCTTCAGAGCTCATTGCGCGCATCAAGGCCTTGCATCGCCGTTCAACTTTGGTCCACTCGACGAGCAAGGTGCAGGTTGGGAATCTCACTTTAAATCAACTCGATAGATCTCTATTTGTTGAAGGGGACGTCGTGAGTCTGTCTCAAAAAGAGTTTCAACTTCTTTTATTGTTCGCGAACAATCCAGGAAAGATTTTTCCCAAGGATCTGCTGATTGAGCAAGTGTGGAAGACCAGTAAGGAGAGTGATTCCAAAGTGGTGGAAGCCACGATGAATAATCTCCGTCGGAAATTGGAATCCAGTGCCGCCTCCGTGCAGATCCGCAATGTCCGTAACGTGGGGTATTGGCTTGAGGCTTAAGTTCTTTTTCATGGCACTGATGATCTTGCTTTTGACCACGGTGTCCATCACTTGGATCTTGGCCTATTATTATGCCAGTGAACGTCAAACTTTCTTTGATGACCAGATCCGCCAAACTGCCACGGCCATCATTGATTCTCGATTGTCGGATTTAAAGACCTATGACTATGAGCTGGCGGACTCGATCATCTCGGAAGAGTTAGGCCCTGACCGTATCGGTAAGTTCTTTATTATTCGCAACAGCAAAAATGAAATTCTTTTTCAAACCGACAATATCGATCTTTTAGAGACTCAGATTCCGCGATCTCCACGTTGGATCACTATCAATGAAGACAAACGTTTGATTCGTGTCGCCAACTTGGATTTACCCCGGTTCGGGGGACGTACTCTTCAAGTGGGAATCATCACGGACTCGAGCTTTGTTTTTTGGAGCACTTTGAATTCACGGACCTTGTTCCTCATTGGTGTTTTACTTGTGGTGGTTTTGGTGATGACCTGGGTGCTTTCGGCTTCGTTGTTTTCGCCGGTCAAATCTGTCGCGATGTATGTTAATGATGCCACGCGAGCTTTAGAAAAGAATAAAGATATTCCTGAGTTGACCCGAGATCTTAAGAAGTATCTTTTCGGTCGATTTGTTCGCAAAGAAGACGAGTTTAAGAGACTTCTCAATGGCATTTCCAGTTTGGCTCAGCAAGTGAATTTAAATAGCAAGTTTACAAAGTCTTGGACCTTTCAGATGGTTCATGAGTTGAAAACTCCTCTGACGATCTTGAATCGGGATCTTGAGGTCCTTGGTGAGCGCTATCCGGTGACTGCAGATGAACGACAGGCTTTGGCAGGTAATCTTGAGAAGGTGTCTGGAACCATCACTAATTTTTTAGACTGGGCGGAACTTGCAAACACCGCGACGTCCCGCAATCTTCATGTTGTGCGTATGAGTGGCATCATGGAAGACCTTGCTGAGGGATGGCGCAAGCTGGATGACGGGCGTTTGCAATTGAAGCAACTCGCGGATTTTCAAGTGATGTGTGATCCGTTTCATTTGCAACAGCTTTTGAGCAATTTAGTTGTGAATGCCTTGAAATACTCCCAGGAGGCTGTGGAGGTTGAGGTTGGGGATCATCGAGTGGTGGTGAGGGATCATGGCTTTGGGCTGCCAAGGGAAGTCATGGAGAGATTTGGGTCTCCATTTAATAAGGGGCCGAAAAATCCTAGTGCTTTGCCGGGATCGGGCTTGGGGCTTGCTTGGGTGAAATCTATCACGGAAAGATACAGCTGGCAGTTGATGGTGAACTCCGATGAAAATGGCTCGGAGTTTATTATTAGCTTTCCACCTTTAAAGGCTGACGATTAGAGCGATGGCCAGCAGAATGAAAACTCGAGGAGCTTTCGACTCTGTGAGACATTTTGCTTAAAAAGAACTGGTCCCTCCGGCAGCTCAGGACTATCCTTAATGGCAATGAATAAAGACTTTCATCATTTGATTACCGAAGCATCTAAGGTTGTTCTCGATAAAGACGCGGAGATTCGTTTAGCTGTGACCTGTCTTCTGGCAGGGGGACATTTGCTGATTGAGGATCTTCCAGGCGTGGGCAAGACCACTCTAGTTCAAGTCTTAGGCAAGCTCACAGGCCTTAAAACAAAACGCATTCAATTTACAATTGATCTTCTTCCTGCGGACGTTTTGGGTGGACAAGTTTTCCATCCTCAAGAGCAAAAGTTTGTTTTTCATCCGGGACCTTTGTTTTCCCAATTGGTCATGGCCGATGAGTTGAATCGGGCCAGCCCCAGAACGCAAAGTGCTTTGTTGCAAGCCATGGAGGAGGGGGAAGTCTCTTTGGACGGCAATACTTGGACATTGCCGCGGCCGTTCTATGTGATTGCCACTCAGAATCCTCATCAACAAACGGGAACTTTTCCTTTGCCGGAAAGTCAGCTCGATCGTTTTTTAATGAGTCTAGAGCTTCACCATGCCTCGAAAGAAACTGAAGTGAGAATCTTCCAAGGGGAAGATCCTCGTGCCTTGATGCAAAAGCTTGAAGCTTTGTTCACGGAAGAGAAAATGGCCAAGGCTTTGTACGGTGTTGAGCAAGTGAAGGTTTCTGCAGCAGTGGCTAAGTACATTGGAAATTTATTGGAGAAATCCCGCCAGTCCGATTTTGAAGGCAACCCTCTGTCCACACGGGCGGGAATGGCTTTGTCGAAAGCGGCAAAGGCCTGGGCCTTTTTAGAGGGGCGAGACTATCTCAGACCTGAAGATGTGCAAGCGGTTCTCGTGCCAGTATTTGGTCATCGGCTGGGAGGAAATCATGGAATCAAAAAAGGCCGGGAATGGGCTGTGGCTCTTCAGCAGAGCACGGTCATTCCAACTTAAGCCCGCAAAGACCTATATTGTTCCGACGGCATTTGGTTTCGCATTTGCGGGAATGGCTTTCGTACTTTTTGTCATGGCCATTGGTTATGCCAATAACTTGATTTATATCTTTGTGTTTTTTTTGATCTCGGTGGCTTTTACCGGAATGGTGATGACCAATAAAAATGTTGCTGCTGCGAAAGTGGCGTCCTTACGTACTGAGAATATCTTTGCCCAAGAGCCAGGGCGCATTCTTGTCTCCCTCGAGAACACTGTGGCGGCTCCTTTATGGAGTTTGGAAATCTTTGTTGAAAAAGATAAAGTTCAATTTCTGGATTCAATAGATGTTGGGACTCTAGATACGACTGTGCGGTGGACTCCTTTGGAACGGGGTTGGATCACTCCCCCGCGCGTGACCTTGCGAAGCACTCATCCCTTTGGATTGTTAAGAGCGTGGAAGCATGAAAAACCCACCAAGCCGTCTTTGGTTTTTCCTCTTCGCAAAGGGGTGAGGGTTCTTCCTGTAGAGGCCTTTGGCTCCGAACGCCCAGATCAAGCGGGACTTTTCCGCGAGCATCGTCTGTATCAGAATTCGGATTCTCCTTTGCGAGTGGATTGGCGCGCCAGTGCTCGACGCCAAGAGATGCTGGTGAAAAGTTTTGAAGACACCGAAAATAAATTTCTGCACTTCACCTGGGAGCAGACGGAAGATCTGGAAGACTTCGAGGATCGGGTGTCTCAGCTTTGTCTGTGGATTGACGAAGCCGAAAAAGCGGGGTTCACTTATTCTCTGGCTCTGGGGGATTATCAAAGTCCTGTGGACCATGGCTATGCCCAGTGGCATATCTGTCTAGAAAAGTTGGCCCTTCTCACGCGAGAAGAGGTTTCTTGATATGAAATTCTTCTCGCAAAGGGTTTTGGCTTTTTCGTTTATTCTGGCCATGTTCATGGTGGCCGTTGAGGTGTCGAGCTGGATCGCCTTCTTTAGTTTCTTCATTCTTTTATGGAAATGGGGGATCGAGAAGTATTCTTGGAGGCCCATGCCCAAACGACTTCCGGGCATTCTGAGTGTGCTGCTTTTGGGGCAGGTCTTGTTGCAGTATCGCACCTTGGTAGGACAAGATCCCGCTTATACTTTCCTATTGGGTCTCGCCGCTTTGAGAGTGATGGATTATAAAACGGAACGGGATCTCAAATTCATTCTGCTTTTAGGTTTTGTTCTGGTTTCTATCAAGGCTCTTTTCAGTGTGGATATCTACTGGATTGTGCCTTCGGGAGTCGCCTTTGCGGGGCTATGGTACTCTATGCTGCCCGAGCAGATGGTCTCTCGGTGGAAAGTTCTTGGAAAAATATTTTTGATTTCAATTCCACTCACTGCCGTGCTCTTTTTTGCATTTCCTCGGGTGGTGATGCCATGGGCGATGTCCCGAGGCAGTGCTTTGGGGCAAATTGGCTTTACGGATGAGATCAATCCGGGACGAGTGGCAGAGATTGCGGCCACAACGAATTTGGCTTTTCGGGCCAAGCTGACAGAGTTACCCGTACAACAATCTATGGATTTGTACTGGCGAGGTGTGGTTCTTAATCAGTCCCGAGGATTGAGTTGGCGGCAGGGCAAAATGGTGGTGAAGCCTCGAGAGAAAGAGGAGTCTCCAACAGCTATTCCCTATGATGTGGCTTTGGAGCCCACATCTCAGAATTATCTTTTTGTTTTGGAGGGCACTCGTCGGGTGGAGATGGAATCTCCGACCGTATTGCCTCTGGCAGCATCGGTTTTTCGGGCCACGCGACCTTTATTGAAGTCTACGGTTTATCGCGGTCACTGGGACAAAGATTATGTGGATTATGACGGGGACGTCGAAGAGTTTTTAGAGTTTCCGGTTCTGCAAGGCAAGGTCTTGGAGTGGGTGGAAGACGTCAAACAGAAGACCAAGACTCCCCAGGAACGAGTGGAAAAACTGAAGGAACTTTTTTCCTCTTCAGGTTTCACTTACAGTTTGTCTCCTGGAACTTATACCCACAATGATCTTGAGAATTTTCTGTTCGTACGCAGAATAGGATTTTGTGAACACTTTGCCGGGGCTTACGGAACCTTGGCTCGGGCTTTGGGAATTCCCTCACGCGTGATCGTCGGCTATCAAGGGGGCGTTTATAATCCTTTGGGTGAATTCTGGAAAGTGGCTCAGAAAGATGCCCATGCCTGGACGGAGATTTTCATGGAAGGCCGTTGGCAGCGGATTGATCCTACGGTGTGGGTCGCGCCATTGCGCTTAGTGATCGGAGCTGAAGCGTTCTTTGAATTGTCGGAGTCTGATCAGCGAGCTTTTGCGCGTTCTGCGGATTGGCGTCCTCCAGCAAAGGACTCTTGGGTCTTGATGAAAGATGTCAGCTTTTGGATAGAAGATCTGAATTACCGATGGAGTTATTTCTTAATCGATTTCGATAAGACAACACAGCAAAGTCTTTTGCAAAGTCTCGCCAACCACAAGGCGGTTTCTGGTGGGTTTGTTGTGTTGGTCGTTGTCTTGATGGCTTTGGTTTTCCGCAGTCTTTATCAACACACCAGCCGGCCAACCCCTGAGCAAAAGTTGCTTACGGCTATCGAAGAGTGGGGACAGGAAAGAGATCTTGTCCGTCAAAAGGACGAGCCGCCTTTGAGTTATTTTAAACGCCTGCAGTTGTACTCCCCTGGGATGACGGCAATACTGGAGACAGTTTTCCACTATTACGATCAGTCTCTTTATCGGGAGTCGGGCGACTCCACAGAAGCCCATCGCCTTCTTGTAATGTGGAAAAGAACCATCAAAGGTCACGGGGCTGCTGAATAGCAGCCCCTCTTTCTTGTTGTCCCTCAGGCCGTAATGGCATAAATGTTATTCATTTGAATGACTCTAGAGCTCATCGTAGCGTGAGTCGGTGTCCTGGGAGGCGACGAAAGATGGCTTCATTTCATAAGCCTGTTCGCGATAGAGAACAGCTCTTCAATACCCTTTTTCACTCGGATGTGGTCGGTGTTTTGATCACCGAGGTCAGTGGGACTATTTTTGAAGCCAATGATTACTTCCTGCATCTGCTGGGCTACACCCGCGAGGACCTTGAAAAAAGCAGAATGAGTTGGGTCGACCTGACGCCTCCCGAGTTTGTCGAAGTCAGTCGAATGGCGGGAGCAAAGCTCGGAGAAACTAAATCGGTCACATTTGAAAAGGAATATCTTCACAAGGATGGGCACCGAGTGCCAGCTTTGGTCGGGGTGACTCGTTTTACTGATGGAAGCGTTATTGCTATTGTGATCGATTTCTCGGAAAAGAAAAAGGCGGAACAAGCTTTGGCTGAGGCCAATGCTCATCTTGAGGAGCGAGTTCAGGAGCGCACGCAGGAGCTTCAGAGATCGGAGGCGTTCTTTGCGGCAGTTTTTGAAAATATACCTAATATGATTTTTGTGAAGTCGGCTAAGGAACTTCGTTTTGTTCGATTTAATAAAGCTGGCGAGGACCTTATAGGAATACCTAGTGAAGAGATGATGGGTAAGACGGATTATGATTTCTTCCCGGCAGAGCAAGCCGACTTCTTTACGTCCCAGGACAGAAAGGTTTTTCAAGAGGTTCGCGTTCTGGATATTCCAGACGAAGAAGTTAAAACTAGGAATGGGATACGCTATCTCCATACGAAAAAGATTCCGATCATGGATAAGGAAGGAAACCCTGAGTATCTTTTGGGCATTTCTGAAGACATCACGGAAAAGAAAGAAAGTGAACGGCAAAAGATTGCTCTTTATCAGGAGCAAGTGGCCCGGCGCGAGGCCGAGATGCACAGCCGGCAAATGGCTTTGCTCTCGGAGATGAGTTCCGTTTTAAGTGAAACTTTTGATTTGAAAAAAGTTGTGAATTCTTTTGTGCGAAAGATAACTGAATCTTTTGCCGATGTTTGCGTGGTGGATCTCTTTGATGAGGACCATCTTGAGGTCGTGATCATGGAATTGGCGGCTCGTGATCCAGAGATAGAGGCAAAATCTGTGATTTGGCGCAAGAGGCATCCTTTGCGTTGGGATTCAGAAATAGGGGCTCCGTTGGTTATACGAACGGGGGTTTCAGAGATGGGAGTGTGGCCTGATTTGGAGTCTCATCTGCGTGAGTCCTTCAGTGTCGATGCGGCGGAAGAGGGCGTCCCTTTGTCGATATCTTCTTATATAATTACCCCTATCATGTCACGTAATCAGCCCGCCATGGGGAGTGTGACTTTTATAAGAAGCTCTCCTGAGCACCATTATACGGACGGCGACCTAGTGCTGGCTGAAGAACTCTCGCGGCGTTTAGCGATATCTGTTGAGAACTGCCGTCTTTTTCTCAAGTCTCAAGATGCCAGCAAAGCCAAAACCTCATTTCTGGCAAATATGAGCCATGAGATTCGGACTCCATTAGGGGCTATGTTAGGATTTGCCGAGGTTCTTAGTGAAGACACATCCCTTGATGAATCGCAACGAAACACCTTGGCGATCATTCTGCGAAATGGCGAGCAGCTCTTGCGCATTGTGGATGAAATTTTAGATATTTCTAAAGTGGAATCCGACAAGATGCAGATTGAAACGGTAGTGTTCTCTCTGCCGGACCTGGTTTTTGATGTGATGCGCTTGATGCGAGGAAAGTGTGATGAAAAGGGAATTGAGCTGAAGTTGAGTATGGGAGATGTTCCCGAACACATCATTTCAGATCCTACACGCTTACGACAGATTTTGATCAATGTGATTGGCAATGCCATTAAATTCACAGACTCGGGATCCATCCAGGTGCGAGTGGATAAAAAGAAAGGGATGTCCTTGTCCCGTCCGAGTTTGGAGATTCAAATTTTGGATACGGGTATTGGAATCTCTGCGGAGCAGCGGCAGTCTTTGTTTCAGCCCTTTACTCAGGCCGATAGCTCTACGACCAGAAAATATGGGGGCACAGGTCTGGGACTTTTCCTTTCTCGGAAACTGGCCCGTTTGCTCAAGGGCGACGTCGTGTTGGATTCCAGCCGCTTAGGGCAGGGCAGTTGCTTTACTGTGACTATTGCCTATGAAGAACCTTCTGCGGAAGAAATTGATTCTAAAAAGCGCATCGAAGAGCCTCAAGAGTCCTTTGAAGGTATTGAGAGTGTTTTGGTTGTGGATGATGCTGTCGACAATAGAGATCTTCTGGTTAGGCATTTGGAGCGCATCGGAGTTTCTCGCGATAAAATCGATGTGGCTGAGAATGGGGACGAAGCTGTTAGTAAAGCGCTCTTGAAAAGGTACAGCCTGATATTTATGGACATTCAAATGCCTGTGAAAGACGGCTTTCAGGCTCTTTATGAGTTGCGAAAAAAATCTTATGATGGGCAGATTGTGGCTCTCACGGCTCATGCCATGAAAGGTGACGAAGAGAAATGCCTTGCAGAGGGCTTTAATAATTATCTGAAGAAGCCCTTTAGCAGAGGGGAACTCAAAGGCGTTTTGTCGAAAGCCCGCCAGAGTTGGTCGGGAACTAAAGATCCGAAAGATCTGAAAGGTAGTCCCCAAAAGTCCAATCAAAATCAAAAATAGTCATCGGTGTCCACGCTTCTGAAGTGGAAAAATTTTTCCAGCAGTCGAGGCTTTGAACGCCTTGGTCATTTTGGACAACAAAAGAATAATACAGACGCTTGGCCTTGGTTTCGAATTCCACTTGGGTGATGGTGAATGCAGTTCCTGCCTTAATGACACGCAAAGAGCTGTCAGGAGAAGCCATGGTGATCCAGCAGCCCATGGAATTGTCATACTGGTCACGGGGATTGTTGATAGCAGAGCCTCGTTGAAAAAGAAGATCTAATTTTTGCCCATGAATCACAATGTCCTGTTGAACAGAGAGCGGAGTTCCCACTTCGATATTATCTAGAGTTGTGACTGAAGCTATTGCCGAGAAGGGTGCACAGAAGGTCGCAAGAATGAGATGTCGAAGAGCCGCCTTGATCATACAGAAATCCTTTGTGAGGGCTGATAAGGTCATTCTCGTAAGTCTCAAAGCTTCTTGTCAAGGCAGTGCGAGCGCATTTCTTTTTATTTAGCTAAGGCGACCTTTTTGCTGTTCAGGAACACTCCATAGTTTCCACATCCAGAATAGCTTATCAAATAGCTTTCATATGCGTTGCTGAATTCAATGGAGCCTTGATCAATACCGCAGAATGAGCGGTGAAGTTTTTTAGAGGTCACGCGATAGATTTTCGTTGAGCCTTTGTCTTTCTTAAGTGACATAGAACTCTCAAGTTGAAAAGAGCCTGCAAACCCCGAGGGTGCCTCGAAATCTGGAGTAAAAAGATAGGACGTTTTGCTGCTCACCTCATAGGAGGTCATTCTTTGCTGGGACTCGGCGGAGTAGGTCTTTTCTATGACGACATCCCCATTGTTGGCTTTCTCGAAAAGGTAGGAAGAAAGTTCCTTGTGAAAATACCCATCGAGGTCTTTGGAGCTTGTTTTGGATTGTGTTTGGTAGCTTCCCAAGGGCAGTTGTTCATTGCTGATATAGGCCGTGTCTGAGTTCAAGGTGGTGGTGAGAGACTGAACCATCCATTGAACATCATCTTGAGACATGGCCTGGGCTTCCGAGTTAAAAAAGGCGTCCCATTTTTCTGAGAACTCACAGCTCAGCAAAGAGCCAGCCAAAACCACAAATAGAAGAGAGCGACCAACGTACTTCACAAGGACCTCCAGAGATGAACTCTTGAGATCAGCATAGGAGCGCAATGTTGAGAGAGTATGTAACCCAGACCTTTATCAACGAAATCTCAGATTTGCTGTCTCTAAATGAGAAGACTTTGGCGAGTTCATTTCTTGGTCCCAAATTCCGATAACGTTCCTATGATGAAGTCCTATTTTACAGTGAAAGTCTTTATTGCCGGCCTGGTTTTGGGGGCGGTATTGGCTTTGGGCTTCGGCTTTTATGCCAAGATGGTGACGACGAATCTTTTGCCAGAACTCTTCACCGAAGATATTGAAGATCGTTTCTATGCTTATGCCACGCAAATCACGGGGAAGCAGAACCTTTATGTAGCTAGACTTCAGCAAACAGAAGTGATTGAGCGCAGTTCTAAGGCCAAGGCTCTTTGGTTTAATCTTCCGACGATGATTCTAAGAGCGGAAGCTCCCGTAGAGTATAATTACTTTTTAAATCTTTCAGCAGGTTGGAAGTTCAATCGTGACGGTGAGACCTTTTTGGTGAGTGTTCCTGAACTGGGAAGCAGCACTCCGGCTGTGGATATTGCCAAGTTGCGATTTGTAGTCGCTCAAGGCAGTCTTTTGAGAAATGAGAAGGCCGCCTTGGCTCGATTGAATCAAGAGTTGCCGGGCCTGTTGGTGGATCGCGCTATTGAACACCGTGAACTTGTGCGGGAACAGGCCCGGGAGTCCGCAGAGACATTCATCCGCACGTGGGTGGCTCAAGTGACGGGGCGGGAGTTTACAAATCCCATCTTGATTCTCTTTCCTGGAGAGAGCCCCGAATCTCGAAATATTACTTTGGATCAATACAAGTAACATAGATTCCTTTCGTCAGACTTGTTTACAACGCATTGACGGCTGGCGAATTGTTAAGATGCAATTCAAAACCAGAAGTCTTCCCAATTCCTCAATCCATTTTTAGAATAGATGAATGAAATTTCTTTTTGTCACACGTTGGTCTTCACTGCATGCCTTAGCCACACAAATCCTTAAAGAAGGGCATGAAGTTAAATACACAGTCCTTTCAAAGACTGAGAAGGAGGTCGGAGACGGATTTGTCGAAAAAGTGGAGCATTGGGAAGAGTACAAATCCTGGGCCGATACTATTATTTTTGATGACTCGGACTTTGGCGATATTTGTGAGCGACTCCGCCGAGAGGGACACAAGGTCGTGGGCGGGACAAAGTACTCAGACAAACTGGAGTTTGATCGCGAGTTTGGCTCGGTGGAAATGAAAGCGGCGGGACTGACAAAGATTCCTTCCTGGGAGTTTCAAGATTTTGATAGCGCTATACAATTTATCAAGGACCATCCGGCACGCTATGTGGTCAAGCCCAGTGGCAAAGCCCAGAACGACAAAGTCCTTTCCTATGTGGGCCAAGAAGATGATGGCAAGGACGTGATCACGATTCTTGAACGCTATCGCAAGGGCTGGGGGAGGAAGATCCGCAGTTTTCAAATTCAAAAATTTGTTTCTGGTGTGGAAGTGGCGGTGGGGGCTTTCTTCAACGGTCGAAAATTCATTCTTCCGGCTCTCATTAACTTTGAACACAAGAAGCTTATGAATGGAGATATCGGTCCTTCCACGGGAGAGATGGGAACCTCGGGATTTTGGGCTACGGATACGAAGCTCTTTCGCGACACCTTGGGTAAAATGGAATCCCGTATTGCGGGGTATGTTGGGTATTTCGATATCAACTGCATCGTGAATTCGCGAGGTGTGTACCCTCTGGAATTTACTCCGCGCTTTGGATATCCGACTTTGAATCTGCAGATGGAGGGCATCCTGTCGAAGTGGGGAGAGTTCATGCACGCCTTGGCTTCGGGCCATGACTTCCCGTTGCGAACCAAGAAAGGTTTGCAGATCGCAGTGGTGGTTGCAGTTCCGCCATTTCCTTTTTCAGACAATGAAACCTTCAGGAAGCTCTCTGAGGATGCTCCTGTGGTTTTTAAGAAGCCCATTTCTGATGGTGTCTATCCTTGTGAGGTGAAGCTCGTGGACGGAGAGTGGTTGCTCACAGGCACTTCGGGTTATTCCTTGGTGGTTTCTGGCGCGGGATCGACAATGGACGAAGCTCGTAAAGAAGCCTATGGAAAAATCAAGAACATTCAAATTCCCAATATGTTCTATCGAACCGATATCGGTGAGCGATGGCATCGTGATAGCGACTTGTTGCAGACCTGGGGACTTCTTTAGCTGATGAGGAACGGCAGCAGAGCCTTCGGATTGACCATGTGGTCTTGCCCCGCAAGCTTTGAAAGCTTCGCGTCTGGAATGGCTTCAGCGAGATGTTTCGCCACATCATGTATCCCGGCAGGACTTTTCTCGCCGTACATCACATGGGTCGCAATTTTTATCTGAGCCGCCCGAGCAAGGGGCGGCAGATCACAAGTTAAAAGCATATCGTACTCCAGGGTGGGAGCTAGGGCTTTCATGGTGCTCCAGCCTGGCATCAGAGGGAGCAAGTAGACGAACACCTTGGGTATCCCAATGCCGATCAAAAATCTTTTCAGGGCTTGGCTGTTCTTTCCGTTGTGAAGCAAGGCCAGCACTTCCTGCCTTAGGACAGAGTACTCCTGCTTTTCCGTTTCATTGTGAACATAGGAGGCATCGAAGAGGGCCACCTTCATGACTTTAGAGGGGAGGCGCAATGCCGCTTCAAGTGCGAGAACCGCGCCAGAAGAATGTCCATACAAAAAGGCAGATCCGCCAGCAGCATCGATAATGGCTTCGATATCTTCAATTTCGCGCTCGATAGAATAAGGTTGGGTATTGGAGCTGTCGCCGCGCCCACGTCGATCGTAGTTATATACTGAAAACTCACTTGCAAATACCTTGGCATCTTTCACAACAGGATCAAATTTGCGAAAGCAAATCGCCCCGGTGATGTAGATAAGCGCAGGACCACTTCCATAAACATTGTAGGCCAGCGTTGTTCCGTCTTTTGATTTGGTGGTCTTCATAGGTTTCCTTGGCATGCAATGTGTCTGAATACGTATCCTAGCTTTACAAGGGGCTGAGTGCGAATATTTTTTAGAATTCTATATGCTTGCGGTCAGAATATTTCGCCACGAGACTTGCTTCAGACCCAATCAAGCTGAAAAATGACATGATAAACGGAGGTTCAGAGTGCCTTACATCAACGTGCAGATCACAGCCGGTGCTACCAGAGAGCAAAAAGCCAAGATCGTTAAAGACATGACGGATTCGTTAGTGAACGTTTTGGGAAAGAAGCCCGAGCATATCCACATCGTGATTCAAGAGATCCAAGAGGAGAATTGGGGCTTTGAGGGGATGTTGACGGACGACTGGAAGAAAAAACAGAGTCGGTAAGAGCCTGAATCTACCAACCTATTGTTTGAGAGTGTTTTTTAGTTCCGTAACGAGAGCCGCAGCATGTTCTGGTAAATCAATACGAGAGCCATTTAGAATACCACGTAATCTTAATTTACCATCAATCAAGTAGAAATGTTCAGTGTGAGCAAAATCTCGCATATTTGACGAATCAATTTTACGGATCTCACTGGCGAAAGTTTCTTTTGCCAGTGAATAGATACTTTGCTTGTCCCCTGTGATGAGGGTCCAATTCTTACTTGTGAGTTTGTGAGTCTTGGCGAAAGAATTCAACTTTGCAGGGGTGTCTACTTCTGGATCTACTGAAAAAACAATAAACTGAGGAGCCGTACCTCCTTTAAAAGACTCTTCTATGTCTTTCATCTTTTTTACGAGTAAAGGACAAAAACCAGTGCAAGAAGTAAAAATAAATCCCACAATACTGATGTGGTTTTTAAAAAGACTCTGATCGATTGAAGCTCCAGATTGGGTGAGGAGATGAAATTCAGGAATTCGAACGATTTGCCTTTTCGAAGACTCTTCCCATGTCGGAGTTAACGTCTGAGGGGTAAAAAAGGGCAGGGACTCTCCATTTTGTGGAACAAAAGAAAGAGAGGAATCTTTTTGCTGAGCGATGGCTTCGTCAAAAGAGCGCTGTCCTTTCGTACAAGAATTTAACAGGAGTAGTAAAAGGCAGAGTTGGATTGTTTTCAAAATTATTGTCTGGTGACGGATTTGCAAAATCGTCCTCCCTGCATGCCTACGCGATCATTGTCTTTGTAAACATAATTATAGTAAGGTTTTCCATCGCTAACAAAAGATTTGTATGCGATTTCCTGTCCTTGTTCAAAATACTGAAAGTCCGAGACTACTCCATTGGGGTGCCAGCCCCAAAATTCTCCATGAGGAAGGTTTTCGTGAAAGCTCTTTAAGAACTTCACTCGGCCGTCGGGATACCAAATGCGGTGATTACCGTGAAGTTTACCAGACTTAAATTCGATTTCTTCCCACTTGACTCCATTGTCATACCATCGGTGCTCGGTGAAAGATTGAAGTCCTGCAAAGAAAAATTTGATTTTGTAGATTCGAGAGTTTTCATGAAACTGATAAATCAGTCCAGTGAAGGGATGCCCTTCGAAGGTGGCGTTGTCTGCCATGTCGCGAAGGCCGGGAGTATTAGATTTTAGAAAATAGTTTAACTTCACTCCCGCAAAAATCAGCGAAGCGGTCCCAAGGACCGCTGCCGAAGAGATTCCAAAAAAGAGAATCAGGGAGCGCTTCATTTAGTTGCAACCAGTGCAGTCACCGGGAGCAAAAGCGTTTTTGAATTTCCCACTAGTAATGAAGTACGCTGTTCTTGCGCCTGGTGCAGCTTCGGTTTGTAAATGAGCATGATAGTGATAAACTGAAGCGCCGCCGCTGTCCGGTGTTACGCCCGTATGTCCACCTTCTGCATCAAGTCCCACCGGAGTGACTCCACCCATATCCATAATCCCATATACAGGCACTCCATCTCTCATCACGCCGATCAGTTCAGAGTCAGTGCTTGTGATTGCCGGAGGCTCAGTGTGGTAGTGATAAAAGCCTTTCATATCAGGATGGCCTTCGCAGCGGTCGAAGGTTGCAACCTCATCGTAGATACTGTCTCCGGGAGCTGCAGCATTGCTATAGATGGCAGCGCCATTGACGGCCACTCCAACTACTCCTCCTGGCATTGAAATACCAACTCCCATGGGGGTGTCGGACACCTTCATAACGATAGTTTGCTCCGAAATAAAATTTGGATTTTTAGATCGTCCAGCGGCCGAGAAAGATTCGTTGCAAGGATCTGAGGAAGAAAAATAGTTCGAGAGATGATCTGGGAAACCATCGGAAGAAACAGTCACCTTGCCTGCGGCCTTCGTGAGAGAAACCCGGCAGGAGAATTTAAGCCAGAATCCGCTGAGGCCGGCTCCGGTTCTTGAGGCGTTGCAGGAAGAAGTATCTCTTGTTAATAGCTTGCAGCCATTGGCATTCGCCGTCGCCGTATCTGCGGTATTGATCATCAGGCTGCAGGTCGTCGTTCCATCGTCTGGATCAGTGCTTGCATCTGTTCCTTCCTTGGCGGTCATCTTGTTGTCGCAAGATGAAACTAAAAACATCATCAACGATAGTGCCCCTAGGCTTAGCCCAATTCTTCGATTCATTTAGTCTCTTTTCGTGAGGTTTTTAAGCCAAAGCTTATCGGGGTGTTCTTTGTCAGTAAGTCCAGACCCCGTAATTTTTAAATTAAAATAATTCTCACTATCGAGATAGTTTTTTCGCATTAACTAGACATGCATCTAGGGCACCAAGTTCTCACATCCTGCATTGATATTTGACCCAAATGCTTGCTGTAAAAATAAAATTATTGAGCAACCAAACGGTTGCATATATAATACTCCTATGAGACGAAGAGATGTATTCCAAGCCGTAGCAGATCCAAAACGAAGAGCCATAATAGCTCTGATTGCTTACGAAGCGAAGACACCGAACTCTATAGCGGAGCATTTCAAGATCACAAGGCAGGCGGTGTCCAAGCATCTTCGGATCTTGCATGAAAGTGATCTGGTTACTCAAAAGCCCGATGGCCGGGAGATATACTATCATTTGAATCCTGAAGGACTTATAGACCTATCTGACTTCATAGAGCCTTACCGACAGCTTTGGGATAAACGATTTAATCAATTGCAAAAACTTTTAGATTCGCAAAAAACGGAGGAACAAAATGAATCAAAAAACAAAAGTAAAAAAAGATCTAGATAATAAATCCATCACTATTTCGCGAGAGTTGAACGCCCCCGTAGAGATGGTTTGGCGTGCTTACACAGAGGCGGAACTTTTAGCTCAATGGTGGAGTCCTGCTCCATGGAGGCTCGAAACCAAAACTATGAATTTCAATGTCGGAGGCCATTGGCTTTATGCAATGGTTAGCCCCGAGAATCAGAAGCATTGGGCTAGAGCAAACTATCTTGCCATTAGCAAATTTGAAAAATTTGTTATGGAAGACTTTTTTTGTGATGAGACAGGTCACGTCGATGGAAAATTGCCATCGGGTCAAGGTGAAGTGGTTTTTACTAAAACAAAGTCAGGAACAAATGTTGATTACACTCTTAAATTTGCAACAGAGGAAGCTTTAAAGCAAACTCTCGAGATGGGATTTGAGGAAGGCATGAGTTTGTGTCTCGAGCAACTTGAGCAGTTGTTGGCAGCAAAGAAATCCTAGTTTTCGGAACAGGGGAGAGAGCTAGGGGATAGATTCTTTATTCTCTAAAAGAGCGGCAAGTTTCGCGAGAGACTGCCGCCAGCCCTCTTCATTGTCTTCAGGTCTTACCCCTTTGGGAAGGCCTTCGTGGGTAGCAAACAAGTCCGTTCCGCCATTATTGTCGACAAGGCGAACTGAGCTGATCATTTCGCCAGTCATATTGGGGTCGCTGGTTTCGAATTCCATGACTTCAATCACTAGCTCATTAGGAATCAATTTCTTAAAGTACCCATGATAGGTGTCGGTATGAGTTGCTGATTTGCCAACAAAGTTTGGATCCTCATACGTGAGAGAGACGCGAAATTTCCCGCCTTCTTTCGCTTCGAAATAATGGACTTCGCTAGTCATGCCCTCAGGCACTCTCCATTTTGCGATGGACTGTGCATCCGTCAAAGCGCGATACACTTCGTTTCTCGGAGCCTTAATATGGAAATTAAATTGGCTTGAGTTCATAAAGAAAATTTTGAAATGCCTTTCTGCGGCCGTCAATCTCGGACAGTAAAAACTTGTGAGTTAACTGTCCGGATCTGTGTAATGAGAAGGAGGTGGCATCTTTTCCGGCTACTCGGTGACCCCGAACTTCTCTAAGATCTTTCTTACTTTCGAATTTGTTCTAGCTGTTTGATAAGGAGTTTTACCAGAAGGCTCGCAGAGTATTTTATGATCTGCTTTGTTTTTTAGAAGGACTTCTGCTGTCAATGCATTATCTGTATCTACAGCCAAGCAGAGAGGCGTGTTCGCATCATAGTAATAATTCCCTTTTTGATTTAATAAATCAGGCGCCAACTTTATAGACTTTTGCAAGGCCTCCGCGCAGCCTTGGAAATTACATCGACTTGAAAGCAAGTGAGTGATGGAAGCTGTTTTGTCAGAGAGGACTCTAGGATCAGCTTTGTAATTCATCAAAATATTGATCGCCTTCAGGCCAACAGGAGTCATTCCATAGTAGCCCAAGAGAAGGAGCGGAAGGTCTAAATCTTTACCTTCATTTGGAGGAACAAGGTTGGGATTCGCGCCCGCCTTCAAAAGCGTTTCTATGCCCATGGTAACGACATAGTCTTTTTCTTGCTTGGTAGTAGCGCCCAGTATTACAGCATAAGACATCGTTCTTAAAGGTGTACTGTTTGACACCATTAAGTTCAGATCCGCTTTGTAAGAGATAAGAAGCTTTAATGTTTTTAAGCCACTTTGGTTTTTAATGTCATAATAAAATGTTCTGGCGATCTCATGAATGCAGGAGATCTTTCTTGCTGACACACTATTGGGATTTGCACCTTTTTGAAGAAGCCATTGAAGAATAGGGTAATACTCAGGTTGGTTGTAAAGGCAAAAGTAAGTCATCAAGGTATGTGTGTCATACTTCGTCGCGAACATCTCATCAACTCCATGTCCCATGGAGAGAAGAGTCTGCGCATACTTAAGGTCATTTCGGGCCAAGGCTCGCGCCGTCCATAAGTTAGTCCATTGACAACCGAATTTTAGCATGGTGTTTACGTCACTGATGTCTGGAACTTTCGCAATATCGCAGGCACTTTCGCCTTCAAAGCGATAGTTAATGTCATAACCGTGGCGAATAAATTCTTCTATGAGGTCGGCCTGCACATGCATACCTACGCCATTGACCAAACTCATGACAACCGGGCCCTGGAAGGTTGCGTTGCCAAGACCATCGTATTTATAATAACCCCAGTCTTTCGCTTGGATGTCGTACTGTTGTAGAACTGGGAAATACTTTTTAAATGATTCAAGGCAAGTTTTGTGAAGACTCGCAGAGGAGATAGCATGACACTTATGTGTCCAAGAATTCGTAAACAAAAGCCAAGATGTCTTAGAAATCCCTTTATTGATAATTTCTGCAACAACTCGATCTAATCCTAGAAAGATCAAATTGTGTAACTGGCCTGAATCAACTCCAGCAGGAAAGGGATTTGCACCTTCCGACAATGAGCGGAGAAAGAAGGCCTCTAATTTATCACTTGTGCTCTTTTCATCCTGCCAAATAAAAATATAATTCCACACAGACTGTCCATTGCTTTTCGCAAGAGCATTGGCGGGGATACCTCGTCGTAAAAATTCTTTATAGACCTGGTCTTTTCCTGTTTTCATAGTTTTGAATGCAGCTACATGCATCGCGGGGCTGACACGCCAGCCATTCCCAAAGGAATCTTTTAAAGGGTCAGCACCTAAATCTAAAAGACGAACAGCCTCTTGCAAGTCATCGCGATCCGCGGCTTGAGTGAGTTGAAAATTGAGGTCTTCCGCAGAAAAAGCTATGGAACCCCATAGAAATAAAAATACAGCTAGAAATTTCATCTAAAATCCCTTTTCGCAGTTGAAGAGTTCGTAAAAAATCTATCGAGATCGTCGTACGGGTGTCTATTAAAATAAACAAGAAACTCAGAAGCACCCCTCTAAATACGCCAGCCCGCAGCACAAACAGAGCGTAGAGTCGTCCTAATGGCCTGCCAAGCCGAAGCCTCGGCGAAGGATGGCGCACCCGGTTGGAGGGGGTTGAACTGCTTGTCCGACTCTCAAGGTTGGGTAAAATAGAAACTCATCAACAGGACAGCATTGAATCAACGCAGTTCATATTTCGGATCGGACGTACCCCATGAAAACTATCTATTTCGCAGCCGCTAGTTTAGACGGATTTATTGCCGATAAAAACGATTCCTTAGAATGGCTTTTTAAAAATGGCCCCACCGACATCAGCTTTATTGATACATTTTTAGAGACTGTCGGCGCGATCGCAATGGGGTCTTCAACCTATCAATGGCTCCTGGATAACTCGAGGGAGTGGTCATATAAGGTGCCTTGTTTTGTCTTCACCCATAGAAATCTTAAAGTCATGGACGGGGCTGACGTTCGCTTTGTGAAGGACGAGATTCCGACTCAACATCAAGAGCTCAAGAAGTTAGCTAACGGAAAAAATATTTGGCTCATGGGCGGCGGAGACCTAGTGGGACAGTTTTACGATCACGGTTTATTAGACGAAATGCACATTCAGACCGTATCTGTTTTTCTGAACGAGGGTAAAAAGCTCTTCTCGCGAAAAACAGACACGGCATTCAAGATCAAGGATATTATAAAAAGAGGCGACACCTGTGTCGAGGTTATCTATTTAGCTCGTTAGCGATGAATAAAGAGAGTCCTGGTATCTCCTTAGGGCTCTATTGAGTTTTTTGAGTCGCACACTCCTGCTCTCTAAGCGTGCTCAAGAATATTAACAAGACGTCCAAACGGATCGCGAACGAAAAAACGACGAACTCCCCACGGCTCTTCAGTTAAGGGATATTCTATTTTAAAACGGGCCTTCTTCATTCTTTTAAAGGCCTCGTCGACATCATCAACCTCAATCGAGAGATCGGGTACGGGCGTCCCGGAACCGCCCTCGTTCATAAAGCTCATTTGCACAGTCATTTTAGTGCTTGATCCATAGGTTGCAATCCAACCCATATCCATCAAAACTTCTAAGCCAAGAACATCATGATAGAAGCGTTTCGCTGCTGCTGTTTTCTTTGTCTCGATGTTGGCGACAATGCGTTTAACTTTCATTGTTTAAAGAGAACACATCTAGGAGAATTAGTCAGCTATCAAATTAAGCGGAGACTCGGACTGCCTAAAATCCTTGGTTTTCAGAGCTGAATGCCCATGCTATGATCGAGCCGTGATCTTCTTAAATACCACCATACTAAGGGATCAGTTTTAAAACTTTACGAGGATCAAATGACATCGTTTCAAGATTCGAGTTCTAAAGAAGATATTGAAGTCATTAAGAAAGTTTACTCCGGAATAAATCGAAATGATGTCGATTTATTTTTGAGTCTAATGGATGCCGACGTCGTCCGCACTGAATTCGAAGAAGGCACCTATCGGGGGCACGCCGAAATGCGACACAATTTCATCAGCGGAAGAAGCACCTGGGCTGAGGGATCATGTGAGCCCGTCGAATTTCTTTCCAAAGGAAATAAAGTAGTTGCTGTCGTTCATGTGAAAGTTCGACTTAAAGATAGTACAGAATGGATCGATGCCCGAATTGCAGATGGCTTCTCACTTAAAGAGGGGCGGGTGACTGAATTTCACTCCTTCGCAAGCAAAGAGAAGGCCTTTGCATGGGCTGGGATCACATAAGCCTGCAGAATTGATTTCTTGCTTCATGGGCTAATAGTAAACCAAGTTGACTAAATAAGTCAACTTGGTTTACTATATTCCTGGAGGTAACGTATGCAGCGTTTTGAGTATCAAGGTCAGCAGATCTCATTTCTAGACCAGGGCACTGGCGAGGCCATCCTTATTGTTCACGGAACGCCCACGAATTCTAGCGAATATCAGGAGATCATTGAGGAGCTTTCCAGAAACTATAGATGCGTTGCCATCGACCACTTGGGCTTTGGCCAATCAGAAAAGCCTGAAGGCGGCGACTACTCGATTCAAGCTCACCAAGACAGATTGATCGCTCTTTTAAAACATCTGAATCTAAAAACCTTTCATCTTGTCGTTCATGATTTTGGCGGCGTGATCGGGCTTCCGCTCACTCGTAATGCGGACTTCAAAATCAAATCCGTGACGATGCTCAATTCATGGCTATGGCCGCTGATTGAAACGGAGCCTCAAATGAAGAGCCAGAAATGGCTTCTTTCTTCGGGGATTTTCCCCTTTCTCTATCGCCAGCTCAATTTTTCGCCCAAGTTCTTAGTCAAGCTAGGGTGGGGAACGAAGAAGCCTCTCTCAAAAGAAAGGCATCGCTTCTATATTGAGCAGTTCCCTAAAAAGACGGACAGAGCCGGAGCTGTTGGCTTTTTAAGGGCCCTCTTTGACTTCGAAAACCCTTGTTGGAAGCAAGCCGACACCATTTCCAAGATGACGGAGACGCCTCTGCAAATCATCTGGGGCAAGTCCGACAAACTGATTTCAACTCGCAGTCTTGAGAGGTGGAAGAAGCTTCTCCCTAAAGCTCAAATTCATGAATTTGAAAATGTGGGACACTTTGTTGCCGAAGAGGCCCCTGAAGAAGTTGCGAAGTTGATCGACCAACTTATTCAGGAGACACTGTGAAAAAGGATAACTTAATAAATGAAATCAGAGTCGAAGCCTCCCAACTTAACTTCAATCAACCACTGGGTCGTTTCCTGATTATTCTTTTCAGACAGTTTGAGGATGAGCTCATTTCTGAACTCAAGATGTTAGGTCATGAGACCATTTCCGCCTCTGACTTGAATGTCATCCGCCATGTTGATCCCCAAGGGATTTCATCAAATCGGATCGCACAACTTGCTGGGGTGACAAAGCAAGCGATCGGCAAACAAATTGATAAGCTTGAAAAAGACGGAATCGTTAAACGAATGAACCATCCAGATGATCAAAGGGTGAAGCTCATCATTTTTACGAAAAAAGGACAGAAGCTTGTCCTGGACTCCATTGTCATCATTGGAAAAATCGAGAATCGCTACGCCCGAATTCTTGGAGGAAAGAACGAGCTAGAAAACATAAAGCGTTCTCTTCAATCCTTACTGTAAATGCAAGAACGCACACCGTTCATTTCAAAACTGCCTCTTCGCACTTCGGCCTCCTGCAAACTAACAAGTTCGCAAATTTGTCGATTTGAAATATCCTTGTCGGTAAAAGCAAATTCATAAATCAATTCACGGCATTTTATTCGCGGGAGGATCTGAATGGCACACGCAAACCCTGAATGGGATAAACCTCAGGCAATGGCTATTCCGAAGGAAGGCTACTTCGAGCAAGAGCAGGGGAGATATGGGCCGGTCTTTCCAAGAACTCCGGCCTGTCACGGCTTTACGATCATTGCTAAAATCAAACCTGGACGCGAGCCTGTGTTTCGTGAGTACGGTAAAAGATTGGAAAATGCTCTCAAAGGCGATCCGACGGTGCTAGCACCCCTCGAACTTCATTATCTACGCTGGGTTCTGTTCGATATTGGTCAAGAAACCTATTTCATGTACCAAGGAATTTTTGATACAGATTTTGATAAGTACACGGACGATGCCGTGGCGCTCTTTAGTAAAACGGGGATTGATACTGTTTTCGAAAATCTCGAGGGCTTCCCTGAAGATTGGAAGACAAATGTGCCTGCGTTTATTCAGTTTGTGCGTGAGCATCAGCGTCCGAGTTTCTTAGAGTATGGCGAATATCCTTATGTCACTTCGAGAGAAATAAAAAAGGCTTTGAAATTGAAACAAGCTTTCTCAGATATGTTGGATCAGATGCAATAGTCGCAGAAGGGAAGCCTCCGTGGAGCTCTTTCGCTCGTGGGTTCTAGCTGTGTTGCTGCTGTTGGTGCCCGTCGCGAAAGCGCAGAATCGCGGGGTCTATCCGCTGGGAATGAGTGCGATTAATTCTGGAATGACTCCTCAGCCGGGCTTTACTTACGCCAATCAACTGCTTTTCTATTCGCGAGATAAAGCAAAGGACAACGATGGGAATGAGCTGGAGATAAGTGGCAGCAATGATGTGTTGATGGATTTAAATACTCTGAATTGGGTGAGTGAGTTTAATTTGTTCGGAAATGCTGGATATTCTGCGGCCGTGACGATTCCGGTCGCAAAGAATCAGCTGACTTCGGATATACATGGCCAAATCAGTGGCGGCAGCGGACTCGCAGATGCTTACTTTATGCCGCTGATTTTAAGTTGGACTGAAGAGCGCTTTGCAATTCGTGCGATTTACGGAGTCTTGGCCCCCACAGGAAAATATTCTGCGGGGGCCAGCGATAATGTGGGCTCGGGATATTGGACCCATACTTTTTCGAGTGGTCAGAGTTTTTATCTCTCAGAAGACAGAAAGTGGGTTCTTTCGATGTTTGAGATCTATGAATTTCATACGGAGCAAGAAGGGACAGGTGTTCATCCAGGACAAACGCTCAGTCTGGATGCTTCGCTTTTATCTGAAGTCTCGCGCTCTGAAAGTTTGCAGGTTCAGTTGGGGCTTGTGGGATATTTTCAAAGACAGACAACAGAAAAAACCGGCCCCGAGGTGACAGCCGAGTTGAAGAACGAACGTTACGCTGTCAATGCGTTGGGAGCTGCTGTGAACTTTGTCTATCCTCGGCCGCGGGCCAATTTAAGTTTGAGATATTTTAAGGAATTCGCGAATCGATCGACATATGAAGGGGATTCCATACAGATCAGTGGTTCTATCGCTCTCTAGAAGGAGGTTCATTGTGACGGGTACTCGGCTTGAGCTAGAAGATATTCAAAGTGGTGTCTTGCGACCGCGGCCATCGCCTTATGCGGCGACGTACTTGCTTTTTCGTATTGATCAACCGAATGCGGGCCGAGAACTTTTACGCCGTCTTCTTCCCCTGGTTCCTTCGGCGGCCCATCCAGAAAGTCCGGAGAGAGACACTTGGGTCAGTATTGCCGTCACTTTCCGGGGGCTCCAAGTTTTGGGGGTTCCGGAGAGCTCTCTAGAAAGTTTTGCCCCGGAGTTTAAGCAAGGAATGGTGGCGCGGGCGGCTTTGTTAAAAGATCTTGGAGAAAGTGCGCCGGAGAATTGGGAAAAGCCGTTAGGATCTTCGGAGGTTCATCTTGTGGTGACCGCGGTCGCGCCAACTCGTGAGCAGCGGGATGAGACGATCCGCAAGGCTCGCGAGGCCTTCGATGACATCAAAGGTGTGACCAGAATCTGGCGTCAGGATTGTCACGCCCATGCGGACGGTAAAGAAGACTTTGGTTTTAAAGATGGGATCAGTCACCCTGCCGTTGAAGGGAGCGGGATCCCTGGCACCAATCCGCTGGAAGTTCCACTCAAAGCCGGAGAGTTTGTTCTCGGGTATCCGGATGAAGTGAATGAAAAACCAGCTCTGCCACAACCTGAAATCCTGGGGCGAAATGGCAGCTATGTGGTGTTTCGAAAACTGCACCAAAGAGTGGCGTCATTCCGAAATTTTTTAAAAGCGAATGCTGCAAACCCTGATGAAGAAGAGTTTGTTGCCGCGAAGATGATGGGCCGATGGAGAAGCGGAGCGCCACTGGCTCTCTGTCCTTTTCACGATAATCCCGAACTCGGAGCGGATCCTCAACGCAACAATGCATTTCTTTTTCAGGAGGAGGACGCCATCGGCTATAAAACTCCGGGAGGCTCGCACATCCGCCGGATGAATCCAAGAGATGCGGATGTTGCAGGGATTCCCCGCATTCACCGCATGATTCGCCGGGGAACTTCCTATGGGACACCTTTGCAAGCAGGGGTCTTGGAAGATGACGGACAAGATCGGGGTTTGATGTTTGCGTTCGTTGGTGCTCACCTGGGGCGACAGTTTGAGTTTGTTCAAGCGGAATGGGCCAATGATGGAACTTTTTTTGATGGTGGGTCAGCACATGACCCGATCACGGGAGCCAGTGAGAACTCAAGCGGGACTTTCGATATTCCGAAATGCCCGATCCGCAAGCGGCTGCAGGGGATTCCGCGCTTCGTTGTCGTCAGAGGGGGAGAGTATTGCTTTTTGCCGAGTCTTCGTGCGCTGAAGTGGCTGTCGGAGCTAGACACCTAAGTTTGCTTTTAGCGGTGTTGAAACAAAGGCTCTGGGTATTCTCAGAGCCTTTCATATTTAACAAATAACTTTAGTGGCGAGCGTCAGCAACTTTTTCTCTTACTGCAGCTCTTCTGTTGGTTTTGCGGGCCACTTTTCTGGCGACGCGACGATCACCTCGACGTTCCATTCTGCGGCCAAGGCGACGTTCTTGACGGCGCTCAAAGGCTTCTTCGCCAAAGAGATCTTCAGGTTCAATGTCACCGCCCTCTAAGGCCGCGCCAAATAATGAACGAAGAGGTCCGGTATCTCCGCCCATTGAAAACTCATTGTCAGTGAAGTCACCTTCGTCTTCTTCGATCCCATAATGTTCACGAATTTTTGCCTTAAGGAGCTCAGCAATCGCGGCTCTCAAGCGCATGCGGCGATCGAGTCTGCGTTCGAGTCTACGCTCAAGGCGACGTGCGATACGACGCTCTAAACGCCTCTCTATGCGAGCTTCAAAATCTTCACCAAATTCTCCAGGAACATTTTCTTCACCGATCATAAAATCTCCTTGTAGAATCAAAAGACCATCTCTTGATTGATAGTATTCTTGCTCTTCCGGTCAAAACTATCATGATGTATTTTCCCACAAAGAAGTCTTGCTTCGATGTACAAAGTCAGAGCTTCATTCTGTTCCATCATTTGATTCAGTGGATTCAATGAAATTTGTTAAAACGCGGCGGTGAAACCGCTTGAAAGGAAGTGCCAGGGGGCAGGTGAGCGGGGAGATTCATTCCAATCCAGGGCGGGGCTGCCCTGCCGAAGCCTCGGCGAAGGTTGTTGCCCCTGTCCTAAGCTGGTCGAGCCACTCGGCGATAGGGATCAAAGCAAAGAAGCCTGGTTACTAAGCCTGCATTTCTGATTTAAACTGAGCTTGGATGTATAAAAAACAGAGCCCTAGTTTTGTGCTAGGGCTCTATTGGTTTTATTTTGGATCGATTTTTAGGGTTCAGTGATCGAGGTCAGAGCATGCAACTATTCGCCTTAGCATTGAGGCATAGGGTATCTTCATTTTTCGTAGACCCTTTCCATAAGGGCGACACGCTTACTTTTTAAAGATGCAAGTCGCGTACTGATCAAATATTCTGTACGTATGTCTAATTTGAATGCTCACTCTATTGTCATTTAAAATCTCTAGCCGTAAGCCAATCCGAGCTGGAACGTTGAATATGCCTGAAGACCATGGTACTTTTGCTGTCGCTTCCACGGTGTTGGAAGTTGCCTTAAAATCTCCAACGATTTGTTTCCCTTTCAAATTGCTTCCCATGTCATTTGGGTCCCATGAGAAATGATACGGGGTAAACATTTTATCACCAGGATTGCTTGGATCATCTAAAAACATGTCTGATTTATTACGGCTGAGGTAGCAAGTCTCACCATCCGGAGTTGTTCCTGTGATGTGCTGCATAGTTGAATCTGGGTCCTCAGGTAAGATAGCATCTAGTAAGTGAACCAATTTAATATTTTGCTTGGCGATAACCCATTGCTCGGGAGTAAAATTTCTTCCCGTAATCTCATAATATTCTTCAATACTAATTTTTGAATCAGCAGCAGCAGCGGGTTGAACAAACGCGGCAAGAATAGCTAATAGCATCAGTTTTTTCATGGTCTCTCCTTTAAAAATATAAAAATACACTTCGCTAGTGAGAGTATAGAAAACAAAAGAAATTTAGATTAAATATAAAGACCTTTGTAATTTCGAATACATCGAATAAAAGTTCGACAGAATCAAATCATTTGCGTATTCGATTTGTAATGCCATTTAAAGAGCTATGGCCGAAAGCGAATCTTGTGAACGTGGTATAACTGCAACTATTGAAACGGCGTTTTGACGGTCATCGTTTAAAACCTCGAAACACTGATCACATTTATATGGTGCCGGCCCTTCCATCTCAACGCGGCTATCGCATGTGGAACATATGCTTGCTAAAAGCGATCTGACAATTTTATGTTCTTCGAGTTCAGATAAATTAGAGAGGAGAAGAGCGGTTCTGAGAAACAGTTAAGTGGGGAGATTCTTCCATTCCAGGGCGGGCCTGCCCAGCCGAAGCCTCGGCGAAGGATGGTGCCCCTTGCTTGACGATTATCGAGCCGCAGTTCTTGAGAGCCTAGTTTAGATCCCATTCAACAATTTAACGCGCCGCCAGAGTATAGGCAGTCTCGAACTAGAATGGTGGACTAGGGAAATGTAACTGTTGTTCGGTTCAGGATGCTGCGATATTCAATCGTTATGCAAATCACTGTAGGCGTCGCGCAAACTCCGAATTCTTTAAGTTTAGAGAAAAACTTTAACTCTATCTTTTCACTGTTGGTTCGATTCGAGCGGAGTGAGGCTGATCTTATAGTTTTCCCGGAGTGCTCTCTTTCAGGATTTTCCTCCAAAATGAAAGAATGCACCCCTCAGTCTCTTAAGTATTATTTCGAAGAAATTCAAAAATGGGTTCAAAAGACAGGCAAGGAAGTCGTTCTGCCAACCGCAATTGCGGAGGACGGACAAGTTTATAATTCGGGTTGGTGGTTTAAAACTAATGAAGTCCATTCTTTTTACAAAACCGGATTAACGGATTCCGAAAAAGGATTTTTCTCTCTGCCAAAAACAGAACACTCAAAATTATTTGAAATTAAAGATTTTACATTTGCGATTTTAATTTGTTTCGAAGCCGAACACCAACCATGGACTTATTTTCGGCCCAACGAGGTCGATGCTATTCTGTGGCCTGGGTATTGGGGCTGGGACCTAGAATCAAAATGGACTGCCGAAAAAGAAGCAGGCAAGCCTAATGAAATTTTTAATAACGTAAATCAGTGGAAACGCCCCGTACTTCAATCAAACTTCGCTTATAACGACCTCGAGGGGCATCAAGGCGCGGGCCCAGAGGGACTCAGTTTTATCATAAACTCCGACAACAAATTACTATATAGAGGTGCACATCAGAAGGCAGACGGACTTTTAATTGAGTTAACAAAAAAAGAGGGCTTAACGACAATTTCAAACTACAAGGTACTCACTTAACTTTAAAATCCCTGTTAAGCCCGCAGCGACAAATGCCAGGCACCATTCCTTCCTCTTTTGCGAGTTCCACAGTTAACAAAAAACACGCAGGAACGAAGAAAAAACAACGGATCATCACACATTAGTGTCTGTCACAATGGGTCAAAGTAGAAGATAAGCACGGAGCATTCTTTTCGATAACATTGGTTTACCACAACTAATCTTACGAATTGAAAGGTCCCCGTGCTCGATCCAAAATTATCACAGCTATTATTGGGAAAGGAATTAAAACTTCTTTCCTCCAAAACATACAAATTCGGCTATATCTGGGAAGTCGAAAAGAAACGCAATCCCTTTGAGACTTGTCCGCGATGAGGCTCCAAATCTTCAACGAGGGCAGGAAAATGTGTCGCGACTGTCCGTGACGAACCCCTTCGTGGGTACGGCTTATGGCTTAAAATCCACAAACATCGCTATTATTGCAAGACATGCCGTAAGCCCTTTACGGAGACCGTGAGCCTTGTTTGGCCCCGCAGAAGAACTACACAGCGTTTTCGCAAGACCATTGCCAGAGCTTGTGAAAACATGACGGACCTTAAAAGAGTTCGGAGTATTCATAAAGTCTCAAGCGGTTTTATATATAAGATCTTTTATAGCCATATCGAGGTGAAGCTTCGAGAGCGAAGAGATGGTTTTAAATGGCCAGAGGTTTTGGGTATTGATGAGCACTTTTTCCGACGTGGGCAGGGGTTCTCTGAGTTCGTGACAGTATTTACTGATATAAAAAAGAAACGTTTGTTTGAAGTGGCTCTTGGTAAAAACACAAAGACTCTCATAGAACAAATCGGAGAAATCCCAGGCAGAGAAAACGTTAAAATCGTTGCTATCGATATGTCCAAAACTTATCGATCATTGATTAAACAGATGTTCCCCAATGCCAAAATTGTTGCAGATAAATTCCATGTTTTGCGCTTAATCACGCCGGCATTAATCAAGAGACGAAAAGATATCCACGGCCATCGCCAAGACCTTCGCACGCGCCGTCAGTTGCTGCGAAACCGCATGAAGCTAGATTATTTTGAGCGCTCTGATATCGACAGGTATTTAAAGGACCATCCGGAGCTTGATGAGCTTTATCGTTGGAAAGAACGTTTGCATGAGTTCTACAGAACCAAGGGAATTAAGCGTGCTGAACGAGCCTATCAAGTGATGATGGATGGCATGAGTAAATCCTCCTCAGAACCAGTTCAAAAACTTATGAAAACATTTAGAACATGGAAGGAGGAAATCCTCGGTTACTTCGAAAACTCCATAACCAATGCCTTTACTGAACAAACCAATAACCGCGGAAAGCTTGTACAGAAGCGGGGTTACGGATATAAAAGCTTCAGAAATTATCGTTTAAGAATACTAAGTGCTTGTCTTTATTCGGGTTGCGCGCTGTGAGAAACAGTTAAGTGGGGAGATTCAGTATAAGCCAGTCAGATTTTTATTCTTTGCCGATGGACCCACTGAAAATCCTCACAAAAAAATGGCTTGCCAGCCGAAGCTCAAAGAGCGAAGGATGGTGCCCCGGGCCGGACTTGAACCGGCACGACCCTGTGAAGGAATCCCAGGATTTTAAGTCCTGTGCGTCTACCGGTTTCGCCACCGGGGCATAATGAAGAGCCAGTGAAACATTTATTTTATTTGAGGTCAATATCCGTACTTAGTTTTGCTTTGAAAAGCAGCATGTCCTCAGGCAGCGGACTTTCGATTTTCATGTCTTCCCCTGTGAAAGGATGACGAAACTCCAAGCGGTGCGCGTGCAACATAAGTCTTGGGGCCACGGGTGTTTTAGCCGAAGCATAAAGGTCATCTCCAAAGATTCCCAAACCTCGCTCTGAAAGATGAGCCCGGATCTGATGCATACGTCCTGTAAGGGGCTTTGCTTCAATGATAATCCCTTGAGGCAGGTCTTCTAGCATTCTGAAATCCGTGATGGCCAATTGGCCTCCAGACTTCACAGGGATCATGCGAGCGCGCTCCTTGTTAGTGCGAGGCGCCTCATCTAGAAAGTTCTTCGACTGCCATTGAGGTGAGCAGCGGAATTTTTTGGAAATAGCAATGTAGGTCTTTTGAATTTGGTGTTTTTTAAAAAGATCCGCCAGGGGAGTGTTCGCCGCCTTGCTTTTGGCAAAGATCATCACGCCCGAGGTGCCTTGATCCAAGCGATGATGCAGGCCTAGGTAAAAATCAGGCCCGCGTTCGTTCTGTAATTGCTTTTGAAGGGCCGTGAAGAAGCTCGGACGGTTCTTGTCCAGGGTGGCCTGTGAAGGCAACCCTGCTGGCTTATCGGCGGCCAGGAAATACTCGTCTTCGAAGAGAATCTTAAAAATCATTTTTGAACGCAGAAGTCGATATTGTCTTTGATGAACTGACGTGTCTTCTTCATTTCTTCCACATCGAAACGGAAGTCTGCAGGATTACACTTCAATGAGTTCACAGTATCGTGGATAGCTTGAGCTTCATCCATCGTCAGGCTTAGGCGCCAGAGCATTTTCACTGCCAACCAGTGCTTTAGATATTCGCAACGATAAGTGATGTTCGGTGGCATGTAGCCATCTGGAGATCGGTCCCCCTTAGACATGTTTTGCTTGGCTTCTGAAGAGACCAAGTGGCCAGGATACTCCATGAAATTCGCAAAAAGGCAGCGAGTTTTATAATCCCACTTCCAGGCGCCCGACACATAGGCGTTTTTCAGAGGCACCATGTGATCGATTTGGATTTGACGAGATGAAGTCAGAACTTCCCCTGTATACGGGTCATCCCAAGAGCCTTCTTCAACAACACATTTTTTTGTTCCCTTGAAAGAGACGGGAACTTGGCTGTCGCGAACAAGAACACGGGCTCTCGTATTCATACAGGTGTTGTCGGCGGGATCGTTGATCCAACGGCCGAAATGAAGTTTGCGGATATATTTTTCTTCAGGGAGTGGCAGTTTTTCTTCGTGGAGATTCCACTTCAGAAGATTGATAGCTATTTTTTTGAGAGTTTGAGCCCACTGGAAAGGAAGTGGGTCTTTAAAGTCACCAATCAGATCATAGTTGTCCGGTTCGCGAGCTTTAGGTTTATCTGGAACTTCATCGATGGTGAGATATTCTGTGTAATTGGGCGATTTTGCGGGAGCGGCGATAGCACTTGAACTAGATGCAACGATGGCGGATGCCAGTGCTAGAGCCATGAATAGATTCATGTTTCTCATTAAAGTCATAGTCAAGCCCCCCTCGGCTTGGAGGCATTAATACAAACTTCTGAGGCCATTTCAACTAAACATTCGGTTAGGATTGTGTTCTGATTGAGCGCTTTGCATTAAGTTCATGATTCGGGAATGAAGTGCCCCATTTTTGTCCATAAATGAGGTGGCTTTATTGCTCGCCGCGTCCAAAGGGCTCCTGGACCCCATATAATTCTCTGCTCGCGAATGGCTTTTTTTTGCGTTAGCCTTTGATTATTCACAGTCAAAATGAGGGATCAAAATGAACTTTAAGAATGTAACTATGATGGTATTGGCAGCATTGGCAATCACAGCTTGTTCCCATAAGGGACATCATCACTCTGGAGCTTCTTGCTGCGATGGTAAAAAAGAGTGCGCGATGGATAAAAAAGACTGCGCTCATTGCAAGGGAGAAAAAGAACAAGAAGCTAAAGAATCTAAGTAACAGACTCTTTGTTTCTCAGCACTTGTTACCTCAAAAAGCTCTTCCTCTGTGAAGAGCTTTTTTTTTGTCTTCATGGTCCCATGTCGCGGCATAATAAAATTTGATTTAGCATTTTCTCTGCAATAACGTATTCCGAGATAGGGGTCGAGTGATTGACCCCTCGGCAGCATGTGTTGTGCACCAAGGAGGAACTGTCTTAGTACTCTTCGAATGTCTTCAAATTAGTTCCAAAAATTTAACCCCCAGTTGAGTGTAAAATTCTTGAGTGATGATCTTGGATGATGAAGACCAGAGGCTAAGTGAACAGTTTTTTCTGTTGAAGCTTCGCGGAAGTGAATGGAAGAAGGGACTCGTAAATGAAGAGAGCGCTTGTTATTGCTATGCTCTTATTGGCTCAAGTCACGCAGGCAATGACCTTGAATGAATACCTTGGGGTCGTCGAAAACAAAAACAAAAATATTCAGGCTCTGACTGTCTTTCAAGAAGAGGCCGATCTCAATGAAGAAGCCGGGGATCTTGCTCTTGTGCCGGTTTTGACAGCAGGGGCATCATATTTGTCCGATAGGAGCCCCGCGAATCAGTTTGTTCTCTTCGGAGCCAATGAAGCCAAGGTTGCTCAATACTCTTTGGGATTAGGGAAGCAGTTTTCATCGGGAACCGCAATTCAGCTAAGTGCGGGAGTGACTGACAGTCGGTTTCCCGGTTTGAGTTTTCCAGGTGTGGAAGATCAATTCACTACGGGGACTCTCGGAATCGCATTTTCTCAATCTTTGTGGAGAGACTTTTTTGGACGGGCTACGCGCTTGCGTTGGGAGCGTCAGAAGGCCGCGACCATCGCCGAGAAAAGCAGTTATGATCTGCAAAAGCGTGTGGAGCTGATCAAGGCGGAAGGGGCCTTCTGGGATTACATGTACGCCCTCGAAGGAGTGCGCATCGCCCGCTCTTCGTTGGGTCGTTCAAAGAGAATTGAAACTTGGACTCGCCGTCGTGTGAATGATGGCATCAGTGACCGTGCGGACTATTTGCAATCTCAAGCTTTGGTTTCGGCGCGACAGCTGCAATTGGTTTCCGCTGAAGATGATTTAGCGGCAGCGAAGAGACAGGTTCGAGATTTCTTGGAGTTGTCAGACTCGGATCCCTTCCCGGATCTTAAAGGGGATCTTTCTCAAGCTCGCTCTTTGACGTCTTTCATCCAAGGCAAGCAAGGGAAAATTCTGGAGCTTGAGGCTTACTTGGCTTCTTTGAATGCGAAGGCGGCGTCCGTCGGGGCTCGCGAAACCGAAGATGCTTTTCGTCCTGATTTGGTTTTATCGGGAGCTTATAATACAAACTCAAAAGAGGATGCCGTCGACAAGGCCACTCAAGCTTGGTTAAACACAGACACGCCAACGGCTCAGGTGGCTTTGAATTTCACTTATCAGTTCGACACCTCGGTGAAGTCGGCGGCAAAGAATGCCGCCCGCAAGAGAGCCGTGGCGGCCCGCTTGCAAAGTGAAAGGAAAATGCTTGAAAGTGAGTCGGCCTGGATTGAACTCAATCGTCGATATTCTGAAATGAGCAAACGCGTGGAAGAGGCGAGCCGCTTGTCAAATTTGCGTCTGAGCGCCACCAAGGCACAGTCCGATTTATTCAATAAAGGAAGATCCATCACCAGCAACGTGGTCCTTGCCGAAGAAGATGCTGCCGATGCCGAGTTGACCTTAACCAAACTTCAGTCAGAACAACGTAAGATGGAAGCCCAAGGGCTGCTCTTTATCGTTGTTGAGGAATAGACTATGAATTTACCCAGTCTTTCTATTCGACGTCCGATTTTTATTTCTTGCGTGGTGATCTTGATGTTGATCCTCGGCATTTTCTCTCTCAAGAAAATGCCGGTGGATATGTTTCCTGATGTGACCTTCCCGGTGCTTTTTGTACAAGTGACCTATCCAGGAGCATCACCTCTGGACTTGGAAAAACAGGTCTCAAAGCCCATTGAGGATGAAGTCGGGAGTTTGTCTGGATTGAAAACCCTGACCTCCAACAACTTGGATGGCGTTGCCGTGATCGTCATTGAGTTTCAACTGGGAACAGATATCAAAGATGCAGAGCAAGAGGTGCGCAATCGGATCGGCAATATCCGTCGTGACTTGCCCGCGGATATCTATGAACCGGTGGTCAAGCGTTTTGATCCGGCGGATCAGCCCATTGTGACCCTGGCTGTGGTGACTAAAGATATGAAAGAGGGGGAGGCCTATGACTTGGCCAATGAAACCATCAAACCCCAATTTGAACGTATCAATGACGTGGGCCAAGTGGATATCTTCGGAGGAAGAAAGCAAGAGATTCACGTCCTGATAGATAAGAACAAACTGCAAGATCGTCGCGTCTCGATGTTGCAGGTTTCGCAACGAGTGGTGGAAACATCCAAAGACGTACCTATCGGTAAAATTGAAAATCAAATCAATGAGACAACCCTCCGGACTTCGGGTGAGTTCGACTCGTTAAAGCAGATCGAGGAAGTGAATATCAACTTCATCGGTTCGGATCGTGCGGTCTTGGTCAAGGATGTGGGCCGAGTGGTGCGAAGCCTTGAAGATCAAAAGACCATGGGCAGAATCAAAGGTGAAAATGCCTTGCTGCTGCAGATCTATAAACAGCGCGGGGCCAATACTGTCGAGGTGGCCGACAACATTAAAAAGAATATCGAGAAAGCGAATCTCTTTCTCAAAGATAAAAAGGTCGAGGCGGAGGTCCGCTTGGTGCGGGACACCTCTCACCCCATTCGCATGAACGTATATGATGTGAATGAGTCTATTTTGATCGGCATTCTTCTTTGCGTGATCGTGGTGTTTTTCTTTCTTGGTTCTGCACGATCGACTTTTATTACGGGCATGGCTTTGCCGAACTCTCTTTTGGGAGGCTTCGTCATCATGTACGCCATGGGTTTTACAATTAACATCATGACTCTTTTGGCTTTGTCCTTGGCCGTAGGTCTTTTGATCGATGATGCCATTGTGGTGCGGGAGAATATCTTCCGGCACCTAGAAATGGGAAAGAAACCTAAAGATGCGGCCCTTGATGGAACAAAGGAAGTGGCCATGGCCGTGGTGGCCACTACTCTGGTGGTGATTGCCGTGTTTGGACCGATCTCTTTTCTGCAAGGGATTGTGGGGCAGTTTTTCAAGCAGTTCGGATTGACGGTGGTTTTCACCATGTTGATTTCTCTGTTCGATGCCTTCACGGTGGCGCCGATGTTGTCGGCTTATCTGGCTCATCCCAATGAACATAACAAGGGGGATGGCATCGTCGGCAGAATGTTAAAAGGCTTCGATCGCTTTCAAACCTGGTTAGAAGATATTTACGAGAAAGTCTTGAAGGTGACTCTCGTTCATCCTGTCAAAGTTTTGATGTTGGGAGCTTTGATCTTTTTTGGATCTATGGTTACCGTGGCCTTTATTCCTAAGACCTTCCTGCCAGCCAATGATGCGGGGGAGTTTATGGTGAACATCGAACTTCCGGTGGGATCGTCTTTGTTTGCGACCAGTGATTTCACGACGACCGTGGAAGAGCTGTTTGAGAAGGATCCTGCGGTGGACATGGTGATGACGACAGTGGGAACAGCCACCAACGAATCCAATAAATCCAGCCTCTTTGTTCGCTTGGTCGAGCGTAAAAAACGTTCTATGACGACGACAGATTATAAAGAAGCTTTACGTGACAGAATTAAAAAATTTGATGGTCAAGCCATTGTTTCTATCGGAGAGATCGATATTGCGAACTCGGGCCAGAAGCCCTTCAATCTCAATATCACCGGGGAAAACTTGGACGAGCTCAACGCCTATGCTGAAAAACTCGTGGCGCGGTTGAAGAAGATCCCAGGTTTGGTGGATGTGGATACGAATTTCCGCTCAGGAAAACCAGAGTTTCATGTGATCTTTGATCGCAAAAAATCTGAGTCCTTGGGGGTTTCGACGGTCACCGCCGGGGCTGAACTGCGCAACCGCACCGAAGGCAATGAGGACGCCATCTATCGTGAAAACGGAATCGATTATAAAATTCGTGTGCGTTTTGAAGAGGCCTTTCGCGATTTGCGCAAACAATTTGATACGACCTTTGTTCCTAATGCCAATTTCAATATGATTCCTCTGCCTCGTGTGGCGAAAGGCGAGGAAGCCAAAGGCTATTCTCAAATCAATCGTCAGAATAAAAATCGCTACATCCAAATTTCTGCGAACTTGTCAAAAACCGGAGCCATTGGAACGATCTCGACAGAAGTGGAAAAAATTGTGAAGACGGAGTTGCCTCCGCCTCCAGGTGTGGAGCACAAATTCGAAGGTCAGGCGGATGACTTTAAAGACCTCATTGAGAATATGTTGATCGCTATCTTCTTGGGTGTGACCTTCATTTATCTGGTTTTGGCGAGTCTTTATGAAAGTTTCATCACTCCTTTTGCGATTTTATTGGCCCTGCCACTGGCGATGACCGGTGCGTTCTTGGCGCTTCTGATTTTTGGAAAGACCATCGACATCTTTTCGCTCATAGGAATTGTTTTGCTTTTGGGGGTCGTGGCCAAGAACTCGATTCTCTTGGTGGATTATACCAATCAGTTGTTGCATGAAGGACTAGAGCGGAATGCGGCGCTCTTGAAGGCTTGTCGCACGCGTTTACGCCCGATCTTGATGACGTCTTTGGCTTTGATTGCGGGGATGATTCCGATCGCCATCGGTTTGAATGAGGCTTCGGCCATGAGAACTTCTATGGGAATTGCCATCATCGGTGGGTTGATCAGTTCGACCCTGCTCACATTGCTGGTGGTGCCCGCGGCCTTTGGGTTTATTGAAGACTTCAAAATTTGGGCGCGCAAGAAACTTGCTAAGATCAGCGGATACGATTCGCACTAGTATACGCCGCGGAAGCTGCGAATCTGTTCGAGCTTTTGTTCAAAGAGTCCCCAGTCGTCTTTTTCGGCGATGGGGGCCCAGATGGCCTCCAGTTCATCAATGATCAAAGAGCAAGCCCGTCCTTGTTTGAAGTAGGCGTGGTTGGCTTTTGCTTCGTCAGCCATTGAGAAGCGGTTCAAGGTTTCCTTTAGCTCAGAAAAACTTGCGCTTTCATAGGCTTTCGCTTGAGGTGAGTTGCGAAGTCTTTCTTCATTGAGACCAGAGTGCAAATCAAAGAGGCATTGTTCAAAAAGGGGTTTTTCTTTTTCCATGAAGCCAAAGAGCTGCACAATGAGATTGTCGATGTGCTCGGCATTTGTCTTTAAATTCAGGCGACGTAAAAGACAGTTTTGAACATGGACATTGAACTCGTCACTGAAGTCTTCGAGAAAATCATCCACAGGTAAGTCCGGATAGGCAGTTTTTAAAGCTCCACCCAATTGGTGTAAATTCCAGAGGACGCTAACTGGCTGTCGGCCATAGCAATAAAGACCTTGATGATCAAAATAAGCCGCGGTGAAATTCGGGTCATAGTTGCGCAGAAAACGATAGGGACCGTAGTCGAAACTTTCTCCGGTGATATTCATGTTGTCGGAGTTCAAAACACCATGGACAAAGCCGGCCATCATCCACTCAGCCGTTGTGCGCGCCAAGGCATGAGACACTTCTCGTAAAAACAAACTGGCTTGTTCAATACCGTCAAGTCCGGCGAGGTGAGGGTAGTAGTGCTGCACGCAATAGGCCGTGAGTTTTTGAATGTTCTCGGTCTGCTTTAAAAAAGCCAACCGTTGAAAAGCTCCGATACGAATATGGCTGTGATTGAGTCGCACGAGAACGGCGGATCGAGTGGGAGAAGGTTCATCACTGCGAACTAAATTTTCGCCGGTTTCAAAAACGGAAAACGTCTTGCTCGTGTTAACGCCATAGGACTCCAAAAGTTCTGTGGCTAGGATCTCTCGGAAAGCTCCCTTGAGAGTCAGGCGGCCGTCTCCGTTGCGCGAATAGGGAGTTTGCCCACTGCCCTTGGTGCCAAGATCGAAAAGCTTATGAGGAGTTTGCAGCTGGGCAAAAAGAAATCCACGGCCGTCTCCCAGATCTGGATTGTAGTAACGAAATTGATGGCCATGGTAGCGCAAGGCCAAGGGTTTTGAAATATTCCCAGGCAGGGCCTCAAAGGCCCAAAAGTGTTTTTGCCACGCTTGTGGTGTGAGTTCTCCCAAGCCAATGCTTTCTGCCGCCTTCTGATTACGATAGCGCAGCAGAGCCTGAGGAAAAGAAGCCGGCGCAACTTCATCATAGAAATCGGGGCCTAGCTCATATATGGGAGGAGTTATTGGCGTGTTCACCTCCTCTTTATGGCCTCAAAACTCGGGAAACACAAGGATGTGGCGAAGCTCTAGTTGACAATTACTTGCATCTTCGTCAAAACAGAGGAACCCCTGGGGTGAAGAGGTTTTGAGTGGATGAACTTGTCGTGGCGAAAGACTGTTGTGAAGTGGATCATTCCCAGCACGAGGTTTTTGAAGAGAAGACGGGCAAATGGGATCGTATCGGGATTTTTCTATCGAGCCTGTGTGCTATTCATTGTTTAGCGACACCTCTTTTGGTTCTGGCTTTGCCATTCATGGGTGAAGTCTTCGAACATGAAATGTTCCATATAGGCATGGCTGTTTTTGTGGTGCCCGTGGCTTTCTTTGCCTTTTGGTCTGGATACAAACATCATCATCAGCGTCCGGTTTTCTTCATGGGTATTCTTGGGGCTTCTATGATTGGCTTGGCTTCAGTTCTGCCTCACGAATGGGTTGAAGTGAATGAACTGGATGTTGTGACCATCGCGGGGAGTTTCCTCTTGGTGATCGCGCACATCTTGAATCGCAGAGCCTGTCTCTGTCACAAACACGACCACAGCTCCAAACAGCAACACTAGATTTCGATATCCTGTCTAAATTTTTAAATGTCACTGCAACATGGAGTTGCGGAAAAGGGCCTCTTTTCCTGACTATGCTTCGACTTAGGGTTTAAATGAGCATTTTCTAATTGAAAACGTAATGAAAACACTTAAAGTGGACCATATTTCAAACTTTTGGAGGCAACATGAATAATAAAATGAATCGTCGTGGTTTTTTCTCTGCAGCAGCTCAAATTGCTGGAGTGACTTTGGTGGCGCCTGCTTTCTTGAGTGCAGTTTTGGGGCAATCAGCTCAAGCTCAAGAAAAAAGACGTGGAGCAGCTCCAGCTGGTGGAGGGATTCCTTTGGTAGATCCTAAGGACTCTGTGGCAAAAGCTGTGAAGTATGTTGAAGACTACAAAAAAGTTCCTGATGCAAAGGGTAATCACTGTAAGAACTGTGGTTTCTATGTACAAAAAGAAGCTCGCGCAGGGAAAGAGGCCGGAGCTTGCACAATCTTTGCTGGTAAATTGGTACTAGCGGATGCTTGGTGTGCTTCTTGGAATAAGAAAGCCTAAGGGCTGAAAAGAAAAAGGGAGCTTTAAGCTCCCTTTTTTTATGTGTTCTTTTTTTTCTAAGCGGTCTCGCGGAGTGCGCGTCGCAGGATCTTCCCCACATTTGTTTTTGGCAATTCTGTTCTGAATTCCACCAAGCGAGGAACTTTGTAGTTCGTCAAAGTCTTACGAGCGTGAGCAATCAATTCTTCTTGAGTCACATTCGGATCTTTTTTCACAACCACAATTTTTACGATTTCGCCAGAATGTTCATCAGCAACGCCGATGGCTGCGACTTCTAGAACTCCTGGATGTGAAGCCACGGCTTCTTCCACTTCGTTTGGATAAACGTTGAAGCCAGAAACCAAGATCATATCTTTTTTGCGGTCAACGATGCGGAAGAAACCAGAGGCTTCGGCCACGGCGATGTCTCCGGTTTTCAACCAGCCATCAGCGGAGAGAACTTTCTCTGTTTCATCGGGGCGATTCCAGTAACCCTTCATCACTTGAGGACCTTTACAGCACAATTCTCCAGGTTCGCCCATTGCGACTTCTTTGCCGTCATCATCAATCAACCGGATGTCTGTGCTTGGCATTGGCAATCCGATTGTGCCGACTTGGTCCGTGCCATCGATAGGGTTGCAGCACACCACTGGCGACGCTTCCGTTAAGCCGTAGCCTTCAACGATGACGGACTTAGTGAGGCCACGCCATTTTTCAGCAACAGATTTTTGCAATGTCATGGCGCCCGCCACACTGACCTTCACTTTTGAGAAATCAATTGTAGTGAACTCCGGATTGTTCATCAGGGCATTGAAAAGAGTGTTCACGCCGGCAAGGACCGTGAACGGATATTTTTTAAGGTCTTTGATGAAGCCTGGAATATCACGAGGATTCGTGATCAAGACATTTTCTGCTCCGTAACGAAGAAGAGCCAAGCAATTCAAAGTCAAAGCAAAGATGTGGTACATTGGAAGAGCTGCGATAGCGATTTCTTCGCCTTCGCGCAACTTCGGAGTCATCCACTCGCGGATCTGCTGCATGTTTGCAAGAACGTTGCGGTGAGTGAGCATCGCACCTTTAGCCACACCTGTGGTTCCGCCTGTGTATTGAAGGAAGGCGATGTCTTCGTGAGTGCAAGGTATTTTCTGAGAAGGCTTCATGGCTCCCAATTCTAGAGCTTGGCGGAAGCTGTAAGCTTGAGGCAGGTGATAAGATGGCACCATCTTTTTCACATACTTCACAACAGAGTTCACCAAAAGTCTTTTTGGAGCAGGGAAGAGGTCTGCAATCTCGGTCACCACGATGGATTCGATTTGCGTGTGCTTGAGAATGGACTGTAGCAGGCTTGCATAGTTTGCCAAAATCACGATGGCTTTCGCGCCAGAGTCTTTGAACTGGTGCTCCATCTCTTTGGCTGTATAGAGAGGGTTGGTGTTGACGATGGTCAAGCCGATACGATGAGCCGCGAAAGTCACAATCGGGAATTGCAAAACATTCGGCATTTGAATGGCGATGCGATCACCTTTTTTCAGTTTCAATTCATTTTGCAAGAAAGAGGCGAACTGATTTACTTTTTCATCAAGTTGCGCGAAGGTCAGCGATACACCCATATTGGTGAAGGCTTTTTTTGCGGAAAACTTTTTCACGCTCTCTTCGTAGACATCACCCAAAGAAGAATATTGGGACAAATCAATTTCAGGACCAATTCCTTTTGGATAATTCTTTAACCAGACTCTTTCCACGTATCCTCCTTGATGCGAATTTGAGACAGCTTCAATTCTAGAGTAAAGAATCAAAAAGGGTAAAGTAAATTCTTGTTTTCATTAGGACTCTTTGACAGACTGTGGGGACATGAAAATGAGATGGTTTTCTCTAGTCAAAACGAGCGTGGGATTTCTCATATTGGGAAGTGTCCTGGCTTCCTGTACTTTTAGAAAAGATACGGAAAAAAAAGATCCAGTTCCTATGGCGTCAATGTCCACTCCGGCCCCCAAAGCGGTTGCGGTCAAAGAAGTTCCCAAAGATAAAATTTTGCAGGGGATTGTTCGTCTTTTCGAACAAGCGGATTCGATTCATCGCGAAGCCTGGTGGGTGATTGCGGGAGACCGTCGTCCTTTTGGAAAATCTCCTTTCGGTAAAGTGCAAAGAGCTTTGATGTCTTCACAAGGTTTAAAACTGCCTAACAAATCGGCTTTTCGCTGTGATCGTTATGTTGTGAAGCGAGATGTTTTGTCCGCAGTGGGATATCCGCAAAAAGCTGAGATCTACGAGAAGTGCAGTGATAAGGCTCCTGCCAAACAAATTGCAGACTGGTCTTTAGAGAAGGTCGGTGAGTTGAAGGTGACTTTTCACACGGAAAACTTGGAAGAGGTCCTTGGTCTAGGGCCAACAATCATGATTCGTCGTATGGAGTGTCGCTTTGAGTATAACGATATGGATCAGTTGACTCTGTTCAATTGTAAAGATTGGGCGCAAGAGAGATCGAAAAGTCAATTGGTGCGCTTGGATACATACGAATATCGCAAAGATAAAAAAAGTCTTTTGAAGTTGCGCGGAAAAGTTTACGAAGATCTTTCTGAGATTCGCAAGATCGAAGTGGATATTCCACTTGAAGGAAAAATCAAAATCACAGAGACAGAACTTTATGCTCCCGAAGAACCAAAGGTCGCAGCAACTCCGACGCCTTCGGCGATTCCCGCGCCTATTGCGGCACCAGGAAAAGCGGGAGCGGTGGCTCCTGGTGGAGCACAGGGAGGAGCACCTGGAGGAGCTCCTCAAGCCGGAGGATTGGTTCAGCAACCTCAGCCTCAGAAAAGAGCGCCAGTACCAGGAAGCGAAGTCGATCCTGATTTGTTGATGATGCAGCAAAGAGCCCAAGGCGGTGGCGCTGGGGTTGAGATGTATGACGAACAACAAGGTCCCGAAGCAGAAGGTGAGCAAGGCGAAGGAGAGGAACAGGCGCAAGGTGTTCCTCATGAAGGCCCGGGCCTACTGATGGCTCCTACTCAGGAGGAAGAAGGTCTCGAAGGGCAAGAGCCTCAAGAGGGACATGCTGAATTCGGACCTGTTCCTGGTCAACCGCAGCAAGAGCAAGGAGTTCCCCATGGCAGATAAAAAAGTGGAATTAAATAAAAAAGTTCCTGGGTTTAAAATTGCGTCTTCAAACGGCGAAGTTTTTTATTCGGCGGCGATGAAGGGCAAGAAGATTGTTTTGTATTTCTATCCGAAAGACAGCACTCCGGGATGTACGACAGAAGGAATTGAGTTCAATGAGTTGTTGCCGCAATTCAAGAAAAATAATGCGGTTGTTGTAGGAATTTCTCGAGACAGTTTGAAGTCTCACGATAAATTTATCTGCAAGTACGACTTTAAGTTCGATCTTTTGTCTGATGAAGATGAAGCTGTTTGTCGCCTCTTTGATGTGATCAAAGAAAAGAACATGTACGGTAAAAAAGTCATGGGCATTGAGCGCAGCACTTTCGTCATCGATGAAGATCAAAAGCTTGTGGGAGAGTTCCGCAAGATCAAGGCCCAAGGCCACGCTGCAGAGATGCTGAAATTCGTAAAGAGTCTTTAATTCGAATGGCAGTTTCAGATGATATCTAAAAAAGTAAAGGGCCTTGTGGGCCCTTTACTTTTTGTTTTAGTGCTTTGTTGAGTTGGCCGCTTGAACCATCAGGTCCGCGATCTGCTGAGAGAACTTCACAGGATCTGGAAGCGTTGAACCTTCGTTGAGAAGGGCTTGAGCGTAAAGAATCTCCGCCCATTGTGTCTGTTGTTGCGGAGACGCTTGAAGCATCTTTTCAAAAACAGGATGGTTCGGGTTGATCTCCATGATGCGCTTCACAGGATTGCGATACTCGCGACCCATCTGACCCAAGAGCTTTTGCATGTGCGCCGACGGATCCTGAGAACCTGCCACCAAACACACCGGCGTGCTCGTGAGGCGGTCTGAGATCACAACGTCTTTCACGTCGTTTTCCAAAGTCCTTTTCAGAGTCGTCAAAACCGGCTGATATTTTTCTTCAGACTGTTTTCTTTCTTCGTCCTTGCGCTGCTTTTCTTCTTCAGTGTCGAGTTCAAGACCTTCCTTCATAATGGATTGCAAAGGTTTGTCCTTGAATGTCGCCAAAGCATCTGTAACCCATTCGTCGATAGGATCCACCAAGAGCAAGACTTCATAGTTTTTCTCTTTCAATCTTTCAAGATAAGGACTGTTTGAGATTTGCGACAAGCTGTCGCCGGTGATGAAGTAGATGTGTTTTTGTCCTTCCTTCATGCGGCTCACATATTCATCCAAGGTGGTCATCTTGTCAGAGTAGGTCGAGTGGAAAATGAAGAGATCTTGAAGTTTCTCTTTGTTGGTTGGGTCTCCAGGGAGACCTTCCTTGAGAGTCGCACCGAATTCATTCCAGAAGCTCTCGTATTCTGTACGTTCTTTGTTCAAAAGATCTTTGAGAGTGCTGAGAATTTTGTTCGTTACGTTCTTGCGAATTTGCGTCACTTGACGATTTTGCTGCAAGATCTCGCGGGACACATTCAAAGACAAATCGCTGCTGTCTACAAGGCCTTTTATAAAGCGCAAGTAAGGCGGCAAGAGGTCTTTGCAGTCATTCATGATGAAGACGCGTTTAATGTAAAGGCTGAGGCCATACTCCGTATCACGAGTGTTGTAGTTCCAAGGTTTTTTAGAAGGAAGATACAAGAGGGCATTGAACTCCATGGTACCTTCAGCCTTGAAGTGAATGGTTTTCATTGGCTCATTGAAATCATGAGTGAGATGTTGGTAAAACTCCTTGTGCTCTTCTTTTGTTACATCCGCAGGGTTCTTGAGCCACAAAGCCTTTTGGCTGTTGAGAGTTTCGTCTTCTTTTTCAGTTTTAAGCTTGATCGGATAAGCGATGAAGTCCGAGTATTTCTTTACAAGGCTTTTCAAAATCCAAGTGTCCGTGAAGTCTTGAACTTCGTCGTCTTCCTTGAAGTCTTTCAAATGCAAAGTGATGGTGGTGCCCGTGCCCGCAGCGCGAGGGATGGTGTCGAGAGTGTAAGTGCCGTCGCCTGTAGACTCCCAAAGGACTCCTTCGGTGGTTCCAGCTTTTTGAGTGTGTAAAGAAACGCGATCTGCCACCATGAAAGCGGAGTAAAAGCCCACACCGAACTGACCGATCAATTCCGGGCGGTCTTTCATCTCTTGAGTGATTTGTGCGAAGTTTTTAGCACCTGAACGAGCAATAGTGCCGATGAAGTTCACGACTTCTTCTTGAGTCATGCCGACACCATTGTCGATGATCTTTAAAGTCTTTGCTTCTGTATTCGGTTCAAGGCGAATAGTGGGTTCCCAAGCCTCTGGCAAAAGACTCTGATGAGTGAGAGATTGGAACTTGAGTTTGTCGATCGCATCGGAAGCATTGGAAATCAGCTCGCGGAGGAAAATTTCTTTGTGGGAATACAAAGAATGAATCATCAAATCTAAAAGCTGCTTGATCTCGGCGTTGAAATTTTGAACCTGTTTTGCCATGGAAACTCCTGTGTCTAAATATCCTCTTAAATGTAGGTTCTGATCATGGTTTGGCAAGGTCTAGAAGCAAAAAATGTGAACTTATCTGGTGGTTTAGGCAGGATTTTGCCATGACGACACCTTGCTGCTTTGTGTTGTGAGAAGGTTTTTGATGGACGGTTCTGAACGGACTAAGCGGATTCCGGCGAACCCCTATTGAACGAAGATCAGGTTTGAAGCGGGCTCTAAAAATGCAAAAGCGAACCTGGCCTTTGGCAGATTCGCTTTTGGTGGAACCTCTCTCTGAATAACCTCGGAGGCAGTCCCATGCGTAAACACAACTATTTACGTTATCGGCGGATCCTAAAGACTATTAAAGCAATTTTGGTGATCATAACTATGATTCTCATAATTATACACCAGCTGAATACCTTAAATCGTAGCAGCCATAAGTTCTGCGATTTGAAGACTGGCGTCGTCGCCCTGTTTTCTTAGCCCTGCAATAACGCCCTGGCGATCCGCTACGGATCTGTTTTGGGCGAGTTTGAACTTACCTTGAAGACTTGAAACTGAAATCTCAAAGGCTGTGATAGCAGAGGTGAGAACGCCCTCTTCGGCAAGATCCTCTGGAAGATAAAACGGCCAAGGGTCTTTGAATGAGCCTTCCATCTTTTCAGAAAGAATTTTCAGCGCTTCGACGGTATCTGCATGGGAAGAAAGGACTTTGGCTTTTCCTGTGATGTGCACGGTGGTGTAGTTCCAAGAAGGGACATCATCTCCGGTGTACCAGGTGGGTCTCACATAGGCTTGGGGGCCATGGAAGAGCGCTGTGGTGATGGGCTCTTCCTGTAAATCAGCCAACTGTGGATTTCTGTTGGCCAGGTGACCGATCAGTTTCATCGCGCCACTTTCGTCAGTCTGCAAAAGCAGGGGCAGATGGCTGATGCAAGGAGTTCCATTTTTGAGAGTGATCACCGTTGCCAGAGGAAAGCGCGAAATGAGTTCCGCGCACTGTTCGAAATTCTTGGCTTCAAAATACTTCGGCAAATACATGGTCAGTTCCCTTTCGGCTCACTTCCAAATGGCAGTGAGCTCTCACTAATAGTGGAAGCTCATCTTGTCGGCGATGTCTTTTGGGAGTGGTGGTACTTGCGATCTTGGGATGAAGAAGGTCGTCAAGTTGAAGAAGTCTCCAAAAATTTTGTGCTTAGCTGTGGCATCGGCCAAGTACTTGTGACCGCTTGAACCGCCCGTACCGATCTTTTGTCCCAACATACGCATAGCCATCAAAGCATGGCGATAGCGCCAGTTCGTCATGGTTTCGTCGATGTCGAGAAGAGCGCGAATAATTCTGAATGGAGTTTGCAGGATCGGTTGATCACGGTGGAGCTGAATCAAAAGAGCTGCGTGCAGAGCTTTGTAGCTCAAACGGAATTGACCTTCACCACGCAATTTTTCAAATGCTTGTTCGTCGAACAGGGCATCAAAACTCTTCAGAGCATTTTCAAGGCCCGTCAGGTTTTTTGCTTTGTCTTCTTCATTCAAACGAGTGTTGGCGCGAACTGTTTCCATGTCTTCGTTGAACATGGTGATCACAGCTTGCTTGTAAGATTCCCAGAAGTTGAAGTTCTTGCCTTGCAAGAAAGGCATTCTTTCTAGCCATTTTTCCAAGGAATCAAACAACGAAGGACTGTTCATGACATTTGTCATTTCAACTTGTTGCTCTTCAGTCAGGGATTTGTAGAACGGAGCTTGGTTGTAGTTCAAACGATCCGCAGAGCGAAGTCCCAACTTTGTTTCAATCAAGCGCCATTGAAGACTTTGGAATCCCGAGGCCGGATAAAGCATGTCACGGAAATCCAAGAAATCCAGGGGAGTCATGGTTTCTAAGACATCGATTTGACCGATGATCAATTTCAAGATGCTCACAATGCGCTCAAGGCGGGCAGAAGCCTGACCCATTTCCGTTTCAGCAATTTGTGGTTGCGCGAAAGTTTTAAGGACAGAATCCAATTCAAAAAGAATCTGTTTGAACCACAGCTCATAGGTTTGGTGAACGATGATGAAAAGCATTTCGTCATGAGCAGGTTTGCCGTATTCGACGCTCTTGCGATGTTGGCTTCCCAGGATTTGATCGATACCTAGGTAATGATGGTAGTGAACTGGAGGATACTTCATCGAGAGAGCTCCTTTAAGAGTTTTGAAAATTCCAGGATGTCTTCTTTTTGCGTGTCCCAGGAGGTCATCCAGCGGCACTCGAAAGTCGCTTCATCCCAAACATAGAAGAAAAATTTTTCGCGCAAGATCTTCACCCAAGGTTGAGGGATTTTAGCAAAGACCGCATTGCTTTGGGGACGTTCACGGACTTCGACCCCAGGAATGGCATGGACTTCCTCGTAAAGAAGTTGCGCCATCTGTTGAGAGTGTTCAGCGATCTGTTTCCAGAGGTCTTGAGAGAAATACCGACTGAACTGGGCGGCGATGAAACGTGACTTGGATGGCAATTGGGCCGCTTGTTTGCGCAGATACTTAAAGTCGTGAGCGAGGTCTTTGTTCAAAAAGATCACAGCTTCGCCCATCATAAGGCCATTTTTAGTTCCGCCAAAAGAAACCACATCGACGCCAAGGTCCGTGGTGAATTCGCGGAAGGAGGTTCTTAAATGAATAGCCGCATTGGCTAGACGTGCGCCGTCGATATGGACAAAGAGACGATTCTTTTTTGCCCAAGAGATCAAGGTCTTCAACTCATCCAAACTGTAAGTCGTACCAAGTTCCGTGGGTTGCGTGATACTCAGTGTCTGGGCTTGAGAAAAATGTTGGTCTCCGCGGCGGATAAAAACTTTTTCAAGTTCAGCCACGGAAATTTTTCCGTTCCTTGAAGGAACAGGGATCAGTTTAAAGCCGCCCATCATCTCCGGTGCGCCACACTCATCCACATTGATATGGGAAACATCAGAGCACAAAACCGATTGCCAAGGTTTGGTAAGAGCTTTCAGGGCAGTGACGTTAGCGGCAGTTCCATTGAAGACAAAAAAGACTTGGGATTGAGATCCGAAGTGTTTTCTGAATTCTTCAACGGCCTTTTCGGTCCAATCGTCGGTCCCATAGGAAGGCGCATGATCGATATTGGCTTGAGCCATAGATTCAAGAATGAGCGGATGAACTCCAGAATGATTGTCGCTGCCAAAACCGCGCTTCATTCCTAGTCCTTTTTCAGAGAATCGAAAATAAAATTATGAGCAATCAAAGCCGCCAATTTGCTGGTGCGGTTGTCTTGATCCAAAGGCGGGGAGACTTCATAAATCCCCAAACCACGAACATCAAAAGAAGCCACCAACCAATGAAGAGTTTCTAAAAACTCTTTCGTAAAAATTCCTGTGGTCCAAGATTGACTGCAACCTGGAGCTTCATTGGAAGTGAAGGCATCAATATCAAGGCTCAAGAAAACTTTCTTATTCTCTTTGCCCTTCATGAATTCTTTTAAAGCCGCCAAGAGGCCTTTGTTGTTCACGTCATCCAGAGTGATGATGTGAGCGCCTTTACTTTGAGCCCATTTCACGTGAGTCTGACTATTGCATTGATTCTGGATTCCCACTTCAGCGAAATCCACACGGCCAGAAAATTCCATCAACATGCGATAAAAAGGAGTGCCTGAATTCAGGCCACGATCGGTAGGGCGCACATCCATATGAGCATCAAAGTTGATCACCACGGCGTTGTCGTGATGGGCATCGAGAAAACCCGTGGTATCGCAATAGCCATAGTCATGGCCGCCACCGATTGAAATCCAACGTCTATTGTTTTTCGCCAGTGAGCGCACCGTTTCGCGGCCGCGCTCGTGGCGTTCGGCGAGAGAGGTCTCTTTGTCTAAATTTCCTAAATCCAAAATTTGTGGAAGTTTTTTTGAAGTCAGGCTTGGAGTCATCTTGTAGAGATAAGTGCGAACTTCACGAGGAGCATTTTGGGCGCCGACGCGACCACCGTTCAGACCAATGCCTTCATCATCGGGATAGCCGAGAATGGCAAAGTCATAAGCCGTGGCAAAAAGTTTTTGATGATCACCTTGATCGAGAAGCTGGACGCATTCGCCCAGACGAGGATCTTCTTTGTCGTTTTTGGTGAAAAGAAGATGCTTATCAGTCGCGTGAAACCAAGACATGTTTTATTGTGAACCCCATTTTATGAGACGGAGTGTTTTGGTAACGACGCCAGTCTCAGAATCATACATCTTGAGTCTAGCTTTACCGCGAGTGATTTGTATAGTGGCGAATGTGGTGCTCTTGTTGTTGGACAAGAAAAGGACCCATTCTTTGCCCTCAGTAGGAGACATGCTGTAGTGAAACTCCTGAGGAGTGCTCACCGCTGCGTAGGATTTTTCTTTGGAGAAGCCAAGTTGCGAATGCGGATAGAAGCTCAAGCGATCAAAGGTCTTCACTTCGAACATGCCTTCCGGGCTGTACCACGTGCCTAAAAGACGTTTGATACCCACGTAGTCGATGGATTCCAAATTCATTTCTGCTTTATCAAAATCGAGATCGGCATTTCCAGTGACAAAATCACCATGAGAAAGCTTGCGGAGATTTTCGGCCACATCTGGAGCGCTGGTCACGATTTTGAACTTCGGTCCTTGCATACTCACCTGCATATAAATGCCTGTGCTGTCTTTATGAAGAAGACCCGCAATAGGTTCTGAAGCCAGAGCCCATGTCGAAGCGCAGAAGGTGAGGACGAAAAGGAAAAATCTCATGCCCCACCTTTTTTCATCTCTCCAAAGGTCGGTCAATAGTATTCCTGCTCTAGTGTTTGACTGCTTGAGTCAACTGTCGTTTGAAGGTCAGTTTCTTAAATTAAATAACCAGAAATGCTTAATAAATAATCACTCGGTGACTGAGAAAGAATTCTCAAAATTTTATGGGACTCTCTCTGGCGTGTGGGACAGGTTGCTGAAGCTGTGGACAGTGCTTGATCCCATCTCCCGAGCCGACTTAAAATATCTGAAGCCGTTCATGATGAGCAGCTCTGTTCGGAGGCTTTTTGTTATTTGAAAAACACTTTCCCAAAACTCTAAAACTTCTCGGCATGCGTGCAAAAGATCTTTGCCAACTCTATCTTAAGGAGCTGGGACTTTCTGAAAATGAAATTCAAAGCGCAGAAGATTTACGCTACTTCGCCGGATTTCTTCGCCAGAAATTGCGCCAAGAAATTCAGGTGGTGGAGGTGGCTCAGTGGGAAAGCATTCACTGTCTGCTTGTGGAGATGGATTTTTCTTTTGAGGTGAAAGCAGACAAGGGCACAGTCATCGTGAACCCGAGCATCCAGGTCCTGGCTCTCAACGAAAAAAATCCTGTTTTAGATCGAGACAAAGGTTTGTATGTTTTCGTGGCGGGCGGGAAAAAAGGCACAGTGACAGAAAGACGCCTAGACTCTTTTGAGGCGGAATTAATCGACTTATTGCTGGAAGATAGGAAATACACGCCAGATCAGCTTTTGCTGATGATTCGCGAGAGTGACGAAAATGCATCAATACCATCGACGGAGGACGCTCGAAAAAGGTTCTATTCCCTGATCGAGGCCGATATACTGCGACTTGTGTAGAAAAAGGGCCTCAGAATTTTGGCCCTTCTTAGTCAACAAGGAGTGGTCATGACTAAAAAAATCCTAACAGCTCTCGGTGCAATCCTGGCCTTTTCAGCGGCACCATCTGCCGAAGCAGCTCGAGGCGGTGGTGGAGGATCCGGCGGTGTGATGCTGACGGCGAATGCTTTCATGTACAATCAAAAAATCGACAACAACGGCACAGAGGCCGAGGCGAACACGAGCATCTATGATATCAAGTTGGGTTACTTGGGCGGGAGCGGCCTTTATTTAGGCGCCATTTACTCTCTGAAGAACACAGATGATGGAACTAACAAAAAAGATGGCTCTGCTTATGGTGGTTCCATTGGCTACATCGGGAGCCGCGGTTTCTTTATCCAAGGTCACTATCTGGCTTCGGCAAAATTTGATCGCTACAGCGATGGTTCAGGGTATCAAGCCGATTTTGGTTATATGACCAGCGTGTCTTCTTCTGTGCTCTTGGGTGTGGAGTTGTCTTATAGATCTATCGAATACAAAAAAGATGATAATACTTCCGCGACGATCAGTCGTAAGGAAACAGAGTTGACTCCGAAACTCACCATCGGCTTTGCATTCTAAAAATATTAAAAATGATTTTCAAAAAGCCTCGCACATTGCGGGGCTTTTTTGTTTGAAGGGGAGCTCTTAAAGTCCGAGCTTTTTCATGAGATCATCGATCTCGCTTTGATTCATGGTTTTGCTGCCTGTGGAATCCACGCTGCCGCGATACTCGGAACTGAACTGATTGGAAACCCAACGCACTCTTTCGATAAAGGCTTGAGGTAAGGTTTTCTTGAGAACATCGGAGGTCTCATCAACGCGATCAATTAGAGCTTCCAGGGTTTCTGTGGCGTCTAAAAGCAAAGCCACGCACACATCGTAAAACTGTGGATTGTTTTTGATTTGTGAGGCCTTATAGCCCACGGCTTTACAGAGTGCCGAGTAATCCGAAATCATATGCAGAGAGTGAGTCGGGGGTGCGAGGAGGGCTAGGCTTTTGGCGCCTCCCATGATGCGATCCACACTATTGCCATAGGCTTCAAGCTCTTGGGCTTGGGAAGAGTCGCCCTCAATGCTTTCAAGAAGCTCCAGGGCTTGATGAATCAAGTTCTTTGACTCGGTCACAAAATCTTTTACAATTTCTTTATCGATAGACATCGGATCTACGATAACAATCGAAGGAATGAGAAGCAATGGATTATGTTTCTATTCGCGTGAGTACACTGCGCGGAGATCAAAAGATCGACTTTAATGCATACGTAAAAATCAATGAGAAGATGGTACTCTACCTTCGTCGCGGCGACAGCTTTGAAGGTGAGCGTTTGAAACGCCTTAAAGACAAAAAGCTTCGCAAAATGTACATCCTCTCTGATGAAGAGAACAGCTATCGTACTTATCTGCAAAGAAATATCGAAACAGCCTATGACAATGGCGCGGGCCGTGATTTGCAAACTCGTTGTGAAGTCATTCAAGGTTCCCAGCAAAATAACACCGAAGAGCTTTTTGAAAACCCCGAGAATGCAGCTTCCTATGGTTATGCAAAGGATGCCGCTGGAAAGTATGTGCAGTTCATTCTGAGCAATGCCGCGGCTATTTCTTCCATCGTGAAAATTGAGAACTCAGAAAAGAACATCGCCCATCATGGTGTGACGGTGGCGACTTTGGCGATTGCTTTGGCCAATAAATTGGGAATCGTCGATGAAAAGAAAACTCAGCTCTTAACTCTGGGAGCTTTGTTGCATGACTACGGCCATCACAATTCCAATTTGGATTTGAATAGACCGGTGATTTCCATGAGCCCTGAAGATCAAGTGCTGTGGAAAGGGCATCCTCACTTGGGCGCCACCAAGGTTCAAGACAAGAAGCACTTTGATCAAACGGTCATCAATATCATTGCTCAGCATGAAGAGACCATCAACGGTGCAGGACCCATGGGACTTAAAGAGAAAGACATGGATCCTCTAGCGGTGATCGTATCTTCAGCCAATGCCATGGATAGATTGATTACTTTTGAAGGCGTTCCTAAAGAAGAGGCCGCTAAAAAACTAATGATCGATCACGTGGGCAAACATCCTTTAAACCACATTCAAATGCTCAACGACATCATGCGCGGAGTTTAGCAGGTACGGACACACTTCTCGTGTCGCTTCTGCGTCATTCATAACGCAGAAGCGACACGAGAAGTGTGTCCGTACCTAGAGTTGCTTCAGTGACCAGCGGGCTAATTCGCCTAATTTTTCGTGTTCTATATAAGGTTCAATCAGAGGTTTGAGGCTGTGCAATTTGCGATTGGCTGCGACAATCATGGCGTTGCGTTTGAGTCCGAAGGAACCGGCTCGGGCCATGGGTGTTCCATGAAAGTCTCTTCCTAATTTTTTTCCTGAAGATTCTAAGATATATTTCAAGTCAGCGATGAGCTGAGCTTCTCGCTCGTCAGTGAGAGTTAAAGACGTTTCAATGTTGAGCTGACCTCTAAAGGCCTTTTGATTCCAAGGGCAGACGGTCTGGCAGAGATCGCAACCGAAAAACCAATCTTGAATTTGCGGACGCAGTTCTTCTGTGGGAATTTGTCGAGATTCGATGGTGAGATAGGAAATGCATTTGCGTGCGTCCATCTTCTTGGGACTGATCAAGGCTCCCGTAGGGCAGATGTCCATGCAGCGAGTGCAAGTGCCGCAGAAATCCGGCAGAGGAGCAATCTCTGTTTGCAAAGTCAAAGAGGTGTAGATCTCACCAATGAAAAACAAGCTGCCTTTTTTTGGATGAATCAAGCAGGTGTTTTTTCCCACCCAGCCTAAGCCTGCGCGGCGGGCGAGATCTCGTTCTAAAACGGGGCTGCTGTCAGTGAAAGCAATGAACTCTTCGTCAGGAAAGACGTCTTTCAATTCCGCACAGAGCTTTTGCATGCGTTCACGGAACCAGAAATGATAATCCATGCCTTGGGCATACAGGCTGATGCGCGCTTCTTTGAGAGGAAACTCTGGCACTTTGACAGGGTGAGGGAAGTAAGGCATGGCAAAAACCAAAGCGGTTTTGGCCCGCGGCCATTGGCGCTGAGCTTCTTCTTTGATCGGCGCATGCTCTTGAAGGTAGTTCATGTCGCCATGCAGTCCTTCTTTCAGCCATTCTTCGTAAAAAGCAAAACTCAAAGGTTTTTCAAGCGGAGCAAGGCCGTAGTGGGAAAATCCCAACTCTTCCATGGCTTTGTCTAAGAGAGTTTTGACTTCATCTGGCGTCACGTGAAGTAGTTCTTCCTTTCAGGGGCTTCTTTTCTTACACTTAAGAGCAGATGTCACAAATCGAAGAGCTTTTACAACAACATTCTCAGTGGTCTGCGGTGAATACTATTTACCACAAGTTGAAAGCCCATGGCTACAAGGCCTTTTTGGCGGGGGGCTGTGTTCGCGATGCCCTTCTGGGCGTTCCGGCCTATGATTTGGATATTGCCACGGATGCCACTCCTGACCAGATTGAAAAGTTATTCACAAAAACTGTCAATGTGGGCAAATCCTTTGGGGTTATGCGGGTTCTTGAGGCAGGCCAAGATATCGAGGTGGCCACGTTCAGAACAGATGGTGAGTACCATGATGGACGTCATCCTGAGGGTGTGCACTTTTCCTCTCCTGAAGAAGATGCCCAGCGCCGGGATTTCACGATCAATGCCTTGTTCTTTGATCTAGCAGCAAAGCAAGTTCTGGATTTTGTGGATGGCCAAAAAGATCTCGGAAAAAAACTTATTCGGACGGTGGGGCAAGCCGAGAAGCGTTTTCAAGAAGACCATCTTCGTCTTTTGCGGGCCGTGCGCTTTTCAGCTCAGCTGAATTTTGAGATTGAGACCGGCACTTTTGAATGCATTAAGAAAATGAACTCTCTGGTGAAATCCGTGAGCGGCGAAAGACTTCGCGACGAGTGGGGTAAGCTTCTCAAGAGCGCCTCTGTAGAAAAAGGTCTGAAGGCGGCCGTGGATACGGGGTTGATGACGGTTTTATTTCCGTTCAGGGCTCAGGATTATTCTTGGGATAAAAAACTCTTCTCAGAACCATGGCAACTGCTGGCCTTGTTTTTGCGCCGAGCTCCTCAAGGGGAGCTTGCCAAATCCTTGGACATGTTAAAACTCTCGACCAAAGAGCGACGTTCTATCGAAGAGGCCTGGGGCACTTGGCAAAAGCCCGAGAGTTTGCTGTCGTTGCGCCTTGGAGAGCAACTTCAAAGACTGGCTCGTCCTGGGGTTTATTATGCTTTTTGCATTTTAGAGTCAGAGAGCAGCACTCCAGAGTATCGCCGCCTGCGTGAATCTTGGCAGGATTTCGGAGAGACGCTTCCTTCCCCTTATCTTTCCGGTGAGGATGTGAAAGGACAGCTGCAAGGACCGCAAATCGGTTATTGCCTTCAAGAAGCCTTCAGTTTGCAATTAGAAAAAACAATTCAGAGTCGTGAGGCCGCCCTTGAATGGCTTTCGGCTCATGTTAAAGGGAAATTCTAGATGGAAGAGACGTCTTACTTTGTACCCAGCACTTGGGCGCGCTTGATAGCTAAGTTCATTGATCAAATGATCAGCTTGGTCTTCTATCTGCCTTTTGCCAAAGGTTTATATCTTCTGATTTTCACCGATGACGATGTGACCATTTCTTTATGGCAGGTGTTGGTGCTCTTGTTGATTCCAGCGGTTTACGAAGGAGTCTTTTTGGCCTTGATGCAAAGAACTCCGGGGAAGTGGATTATGGGTTTGAAAGTGGTTCCCGCTAGGGATGTCTCGGCCCCTCTTCGCTGGGATCAGTGTCTCTTGCGCCCTTTGACAGAGCGCTTGTCGATCTTTTTCTCTTTGGCTCCGTTTGCTTTGGCCTTTTTTCGCTATGACCGCACTCATTTGGCAGATTGGGTGGCCGAGACGCGAGTTATTCAATTCGAACCCCGTTCCTCACGCACGAAGATCCGCTGGATCGTGGGCACCCTGCTGGTCGTAATGAATGCCTATGAAGGCATGAGTTCCGCAGCTCGTGTTTTAAATAATGTGGATTGGGAAAATGGCCAGGTGGATGTACGAGCATTGATGGATCTTCAAGAACCCATGGATATGGAGATGTAGCGAATGAAACGGCTCCTTACGGTTCTCCTTATTGTGTCGGCGGTCGTTCTGGCGGTGTTCTTTTTAATGGGGCGCAATCAAGAGGCTCCTTCGGCGACGTCTCCGGAAGAGTTCGGAGTTTTGCAAGAGACTGAAACGGAAATGGACATTCCGGTCTCTGAGAATATGAAAGGCAAAGATTTTCATTGGACGGCAGCGGGAGTTGCTGAGGCCGATGCTCTTTTGACCAATGAACCTGTCGGAGAAGAAAGTGGATCCGAAGGGCTTGCAGAGAAAAACAAGGTTCTTCATTTCAAAACAGAAGACGGCATGGCCATCGTGGATGGAGATATTGTCTTAGGACAGACCAGCAGCCCCGGCGGTTATGCTGAAGTTCCAGGAATCATTTTATGGCCTGAAGGACGAGTGCCTTTTGCGATTCCTTCAGATCTTTCTGCTCCGGCTCGTGTGGTCGAGGCCATGTCGATGTTTGTGGATACTCCGGTGCAGTTTGTTCCCTATAAGGACGAAGAAGATGTTCTGGTATTCATTGAGGCCGCAGGGGGATGCAAATCCTATGTGGGCAAAGTCGGCGGGAAACAGCCTATTTGGATTGGTCCTCAGTGCAGTGTGACGGATATTGCCCATGAGATCATGCATGCATTGGGGTTTATTCATGAGCAGAATCGCAGCGATCGCAATCAGTTTGTGCATATCATCGAGGAAAACATCCAAGAAGGTTTCAAAATTAACTTTGAGGTCTTCCCTCCGTCTATGATGAAAGTCAGTGGCCTGGGGCCCTTTGATTTTCAATCCATTATGATTTATTCGCCGGCAGCCTTTGCAAAGGCGGGCACTTCGACAATGGAAGCTCGTGTTGAAGGACAGCAAATATTGCCTTCAAAAAATCTCTCGGAGGGCGACCTCTTGCGCTTGGCTCAAGCCTACATGCGCTAAGCGGGCTTAGATTTTGAGCCTGATCCCATAGTGGGGTGGCATTTAAATAGATTTCGACTCGATCACAGAGTGAGCATCCTGACAATTGGGTGATCCCAAGCCCCCTTTCCCGAGCATCCGGCTCGGGAAACCAAGAATCTGGGAATGGACCACCATACTAAGTGCGTAGTTCTTTAGATTTTAAATTTCTTAAAAATTTGCGTGGCCATGACGAGATCATAGTCTCCAGATCCCTCCATCGCGGTGTCGCGAAGATGGGTGAGGGCTACAGCCGGCGGAGAGGCCGGTCGTCCCGGGCGCAGGGCCGTCATTTCATGGAAACTATATGCTAGGGCCATGAGTTTCCCCATCTCGGAGATGTCTTTGGCGATGAGCTTTTTTGGAAAGCCTTGGCCAGAACCCAACTCGCGATGTTGAGCGATGCCGTCGGCCACTTCCTGAGGAAGAGGAACTTTCTTGGCTTTCACCATGATCACGGAGCGATCAGGATAGCGTCTGTACTCGTTTTTTTCTTCTTCATTCATGTCTGCGAAGAGTTTATCCGCAGCCTGGGGAGGCATCTGCGAAAGGCCAATATTGTGAAGCAGGCCGGAGAGGGCTGCAGCTTCGCGCTTGGCTTGATCCCAACCTAAAAGTTGCGCAAAGTAAGCGCCATAGGCCGACATACAAATGCAATCATGATAATTGGTGCGCAGGTTCCCGGTAAAACGACAGATCTCGGCGGTGAGGTCTTCAGGGGAAAGATCTTTGGTTAAGTCAAACTCTGCAAGGATCTCCCGGCATTTTTCCAGGATGATTTTCCCTTCGGAGTAGTCGCCCCCTGTTCCGTTGAGGAACTCCGTCATGATTTGATAAATGGCTTTTTTAGAGCGATGAAACTTCTCGGTCATAGACACCGGGAAGGCCACATTTCTCATGGACATGATGGTGCGAGCATACTCAAAGAACTGCTTCATCTGTGTTTTCTTGACGTACATCTGCTGCTTGAGATTCTTGAATTTTTCAACTTGGCGTTCATCAATGATGTCACCGGATTTACGCAAGAGCACTGAACGGTGATTGGCGGGGAGATGGGCGTAAACATCGAAGTTCACGTTCATGCTGGGCTCGATATCGCGCATATCCACCGGCATCAACGAAGTGATCGGGATTTGGTCCCCTTCCATTTCAATCGGAGCCAATTGTAAAATCATGTCTGAGATGAATTCCCGGTCGAAATTGAGGTGCATGATTTCGTTGGCGCCATTTTTCTTCACGAGATCGAAGTTCAAAGGGGCCGCCGCGGAATGCAGAACAATCACGGGACATTCATAGGTCATTTTGGTGGATTGCACCCATTCGTTGGCCACCGTGCTGCCATCCTGGGCGTCGATGAGAGCAAGGACGGGGCGAAACTCAGCATCGGTGTTTTCTAGAATTTCATCGATGCTGCGGACGTGTTTGAGTTTGTAAGGATAGTAGCCTTTGAGCACAAGCTGGACAGTCTCCCAAAAGGAGTCTCGTGGACTCCCAATGAGAACATCGACCATCGGGCTTGTTTTAGAACTCATTGCTGTACCGTGATCTCCACGAAAAAGGTGGACCCGTTCGTTAGATTGAAAGGGATAACGAGAGTGGCACCCTTGTCAGCCTTGGTGATCGTGAACTCACCGCGGATCACAGTGGGGATCGCCATTTCAAAGTTATAACCTAGTTGGTTGAGAGTGGTTTTTGCGGATCCGTAGATCATGTTGGTCATTTCTCCAACCGCGTCCGCCACCTCGGCATTGATCTCTGTGTATTTCTCACCGAGCATGTTCTCGAGGATGTGCAAGATGCTTTCCTTTTTATAGGAGATCAGCAAGGTGCCTTTGAGGGGAGGGGCAACCATGCCGACCATTCCCGCGATTTCACCTTTGAGCACAAATTGTGGCTCAATAAAAGGTTTGCCCGGAGAAGCCTCCGTGCTGGCCATCGTTTTTAAAGTTTTGATAACGCCATCAACGAAGGCGTTGATAAGGCGCTTATCGAAAAGTGGATTCATCGCCTCCACTTTAGGTGCCGCAGACATGGAGAACTCCTATCAAGACGCTTTCGCTTGAGCTGAAGGGTTGTGTTTAGCGAAGACTCTTTCCATCTTTGCTTGCAAAGTGGCAGAGTTGAACGGCTTAACCACATAGTCCGAAACGCCGGCTTTTGCTGCTTCCAAGATATGTTTTTGCTCAGATTCGGCGGTCACCAGCATAAATGGTGTCGATTTAAATCGAGGGTCCGCTTTGCAGGCCTTCAAGAGGTCGATGCCCTGCATTCCTGGCATATTCCAATCTGAAATGATAAATTCGTAAGGTTGGCCAGCGTCATGGGCGCCCTGAATCATTGGGAGGGCGGTTTTGCCGTCATCGGCTTCCTCGACATTGGTATAGCCCAGCTCATTTAGCACTTTTTTGATGATTTTTCGCATAGTTGCGAAGTCGTCGACCACCAAAAATTTCGTTGTTGTGGGAAACATAATATCTCCTGAATAGTTGCTTTGTGTAAAATACTCAAACTTATCGGTCTAGTTTTTTAAAACTAGAGTCCAAAGCTATTGCGAAATCCAGTTTTTATGTCAGACTTTATTACAGGTGGTCGTGCTTCTTTTGGACATGAGTCCTGGGTCGCACTCAAGGTTTTAGGTTTAAAACAAAAACAATTAGCGGGAGGGAGCAAGGATGCTCAGAGATGTCCTCATACAAAAAGGTCTGTCAAATAGAGAGGCAGAAGTTGCGGAATTAGTATCAAAAGGCTTGTCCAACAAGGAAGTTGCGAATCAGCTTTTTGTCACTGAAAAAACAGTGAAATTCCATCTTACTAACATTTACAAAAAAATGAATGTAAAGTCTCGTGCCCAGCTCATCGTATGGTGCTTGCCTCACCTCGGCTTCGTTGAAAGCGAAATCCGTGCTGAGAACAACAACCAAAACGCTGCTGCAGCTACAGCTTACAACAACAATGCTACTCAAACGATCCCAGCTGGATCTGCGACTGTAGCGGGTGCAACTACACTTCCAGGTGGCGGTATCGGTCGTAACAACGGCGGATCTGACATTGGTCTGTAATTAGCTCTGATTTAGTTCTGTTTTTAGAAAGGGTCATGTTCACTTGAAAAACGCGAAACCAGTTTCCGCATCACAAGTGACCATGACCCAACTTGTTTTACCGTCCCACACCAATGCTCTCGGTAGCGTTTTCGGGGGGACGATCATGTCGTGGATGGATATCGCCGCGGCAATCTGCGCTCAGCGCCACTCCAATAAGGAAGTAGTTACAGCCAGTGTTGACCGTTTGGATTTCGTTGCTCCAGTTTATAAAGGCTGGGTGGTGAATCTGAAGGCCAGCGTGAATTATGCGTCTCGCACTTCCATGGAGATCGGTGTTCGTATCGATGCGGAAAATCCTCGCACCAGCGAGACCTTCCATACAGCAACGGCTTATATGACTTTCGTGGCTTTGGGTTCCAATGGAAAGCCTATCGAAATCCCTGAATTGACTCTGGAGACAGAGGAAGACGTCCGTCGCCACAAAGCGGCCAGTGTTCGTCGTGATTATCGTTTAGCCAATAAAAAGAAAATCTAGTCGCAAAGAATCTTCACCCATTTAAGGGCTTCTTCTTGCTCAGGAGTGGGCTTTTCTTCGTCCTTCGATACATCAAATTTGAGCTTGATGCAGGCTTTGTCGTCCCAGGTCTTTTTAGCGGTGAAATCAAAGAGAGGTTCGAAAGTGTAGTAGAGGACGTTGACCTTTTGTTCGGCCTCGGAGCCCTCTTCGGGATTTTGTTTCTGGTACTCTTCGCGAGTCTTTTTGAAAGAAGCCTCAAGCTCTTTTAGTTTTTTGATCTTAAGTTCTTTCTTTGAGCTGGCTTTAAGATCCGCGCTTAACGCTTTGGATTCGCTATAAAAATCCGCAATTTCCTTAGGTGCGGCAATCGCAACCACTGAAAAACTGAGAATGAGTGGGATGACTAAGGAGTGACGCATGAGTCACCTCGAAGGTCATTAGCTGTCGCTGTTTTCTTATGCATAACATCAATGAGTTCGCCCATTTTTTTGTTGGTCGCATTGAGGTAGGGGTTAAACGCTAGCATTTGTTCTTTGAGTTTTCCGGGTTTGCTGTTGTCTGAAAGACGAACTCGATCCATGAGGGCTTTCACATCGGCGGGGCTTTTGTAGGCCACGAGAGTGAAGTTATTGAGGATTTCGTCGTTCTTTAGGAGAGAGGGCGCGCGCTTTTTAAGCTGCGGTTTTACGATGTTGTCGCGAATATGGATATAGTAAGCCAAAGAGTAAATCAGATTGCGAGAGACACCTTCTCCAGCTCCGACCCAGCGGCAAATGTTGGTGTTTTTGCCATAGAGTGAAGGTGGGTTGTTGATGTCGGCCTCTGCGATTTTTTTGAAAGGAGCGCAGGCGGGGTTTTCGTTAGCCGCTAGATCTTCAAGGAGATAATTCGCTTCTCCCTGAATAAAGACAGGTTTTGCATTTTTGAATGCAGTCCAGCCCGCGATGGCTTTTATGGGGTGAGAGGTGAGTTGACCGATACCATTGCCGCCACCATAGCCGATAAAGAAGTTGAAGGCGGATTCATTGTTGATCTTTTGCAGGATGAAGCGCGGATCAATGGGCGCATCTTCAGGAGACATGCATTGAATCGCTTTATTCACGGCAAGATGAATATAGTTGGCCATGTCCTCTGTGAGGCAAGCGCTGGTAGGGCCCTTGTTCTCAAAGGATTTGGGCTTGCCGTTGGTGCAAGTGTAGCCATCGTTGCCTGGAGCTCTTTGGAGAGAGCCTAGGATGCATTCTTTTTTGATTTGAGGAGGCGTAAGGTATTTAGAAAGCTGACCCAGTTGTTTTGCGGGCTTGTCGCTGGCTGAGTTTGCTCGCTTTGTGCAGAGGGCGCATTCGGTGGATTTCACTTCTTTGCCGAGGTTGCGAGCCGCGAGAATCAATGGATCTTTAGAGGCTCTGAAGTTCTCAATGATTTCGTAGTTCTTCGGAGACTTGTAGCCCGACTCGTCGTTGACGCATTGATGTTGATTCGCCAAGGCTCCTTGGCTGCAAAAAATCGTTAGTACTGATAAGAAAAAGGCGAATCTCATGTTCACCTTATCGGAACAATGGGCCGCATATTAACCATATTAATGGCGAAAAACTTAAGCCCAAGGTCCTGTTATTTAATAATATAGTCTTTCCAGCGAGTTATCAGGCTTGGTGTTAGTTGGGTGTAACAAACTGTTCCGAGAGTTGCTGTTTCTTTTCTCATGATCTGAGCTTCGCGGCCCAGGTCGAAGATTTTGTATTCTTCTGCTCTTGGGAAATAAAGCTGAACATCAGTTTGAAGTTCGCTCACCATAGAGCACATCATCTTCTTGAGTTGTTCCACGCCTTGTCCTGTGAGGGCGCTCACGAAAACTCGAGGATATTGTTTCACTCTAAATTGTCTCTCTAAAGGCGCGATATCACACTTATTGAAGACGTGGATGATTTTTTTATCCTGCCAGTTGAACTCTTTGATAAGTTCATCCACCACTTCAATTTGTCTTTCCATATTTGGCGATGAAAGATCCACGACGTGAATCAAAACATCCGCCTCAGCAGACTCTTCAAGTGTTGCTTTAAAGGCTTCAATCAATTGAGTGGGGAGTTTGCGAATGAATCCCACGGTGTCCGTGACAACCGCTGGAGGCCCATCGGGCAAAAAGATTTTGCGAGTAGTAGGATCCAAGGTGGCGAAGACTTGGTTCTTGGCCATGACTTGAGAGCCGGTCAGGCGGTTGAGCAAAGAACTCTTTCCTGAGTTGGTGTAACCAATCAAGGCAAAGCTGGGGATCTCATGGCGTCTACGAGATTGTCTATGTTGTGCGCGGTTTTTGCGAACACCTTCAAGCTTCTCTTTAATAAGAGCGACGCGCTCACGGATGCGACGACGGTCATTCTCCAGGGCGGTTTCACCAGGACCTCTTGTTCCGATACCACCCCCTTGACGGGAGAGGGATTCGAGCCAAGCGCCGACCATGCGGGGCATTTGATCCAGGAGCTGCGCAAGTTCCACTTGAAGTTTTCCTTCAAAGGTTTGCGCACGCTGAGCGAAGATATCCAAGATCAATTGATTGCGATCAATGACTCGGACTTTAACTATTTGGGCTAAGTTACGTTGCTGAACTCCGGAGAGTTGGTGATCCATGATCACAAGATTGGCGCCGCTATCGCGCACCATCTCGGCCACTTCCTCCACTTTTCCTGACCCAATCAAGGTGGCGGGGTTCCAGGTCGGAAGAACTTGGATGATAGAACCAACGACTTCACCGCCAGCTGCGCCGACGAGTTCTTCGAGTTCCAACAAGTTTTCTTTGATTTCAGTAAGGGGTTCGGTTTTAAGGCCAACGCCGATGACGATTGCTCTATCGTGGACTTTGATATGGGTTTGATTAGTCAAATTGATCAACCCTCCCTTAGTACTGATATTAGCACGGGCAGTGGGGGTGACAAAGTTAATTTTTAGACAAAAAGTGTGATCAATCCGCCAAGGAGAATGAGCACAAAACTAGGTGTCCTTTTGTAGAGGAGAACTAGACCAACAAGAAACAGGGCCCAACTTAGAGGGGAAAGAAGGGTCTCTACGCCCAGTGTCCAAAGCGTGGAGGCGAGAAGTCCTATAGAGGCAGCGACAACTCCGTGAAGAATATTTTGAAAACCTTCAGAGTTTTTTAACCGTTCCTGAAGAGAAATGCTGATTATAACGAAAATAAAAGCGGGCAGAAAAATGCCAACCGTAGCCAGGGTGGCGCCGGTCCAGCCTTGAAGAAGATAGCCGATGAAACTGGCTGTTGTGAAGACGGGACCGGGCGTGAATTGCCCGACAGAGATGGCATCTAAGAGTTGGGATTCTGTGATCCAACCTCTTTGTGTTATGAACTCAGTCCGTAGAAAACTGAGTAGAACGTATCCACTCCCAAAAAGCACAGAGCCTACTTTTAGAAAGATCAAAAAAATTGAACCCAATTCATGGAGCGATCTCTTGGGGCGGAGAAAGAAGAAAGAGAAAAGGCCGGCAAAAAAGAACAAGGGTATTTCATTGACCCCGAGCCGGTGAGCGATGAAACAAGTCCCGATAATGAGTAGGGCGCTGAGGTTCAGGGCGTGAGACCAGAACTCGCGCACCATAAACCCCTGGAAGGTCTCCATCTTGAACATGCTTTTTGTGAATCGTCCTAGAGCTTGAAGAACCACGGCAAGAACGGTGGCTTTCACTCCCACTAGAAAATGAGAGACCTCGGGCAGAGTTGAGAACTTCACATAGAAATGCGCAATGATTGTGACGGCAAAAAAAGCCGGAAGAATAAAACAAATACCTGCCAACCAAAGTCCGCGCCAGCCGCAGCGAAGATAGCCGATATGAATGGCCAACTCTGTGGAGTTAGGGCCAGGAATGATATTTGTGAGACCAACAAGATTTAAAAAGTGCTCACGAGTGAGCCACTGGCGACGACGAACGAACTCGTCTTCCATGAGGGCAACGTGGGCCGCGGGACCACCAAAAGAGGTGATCCCGAGCTTGAGAAAAAGCCAAAGCAATTCCCAGAGGGAGTTGTTTTTAGCCACGCGTTTTAAGGACGTCTTTGATGAATTGAGCTTCCAAAGCCGTGAAGACCACGGAGTTCACGATACCATCCACAGTCGTCGTTCTTTGCAGAACGTTCGCTGAGCGACGGATGCCTGTGAGGAAGGGCCCGATCACTTCCACTTTGCCGATTTGTTGAACCAGTTTGTAAGTGATATTGGCAGATTCGAGATTCGGGAAGATCAACACGTTGGCGCCACCTTGAAGGGAGGCAAACGGGAAGAGTCTTTCCATGATTTCTGGATTCACCGCCGTATCAGCTTGCATGTCTCCATCCACGATCAGCTCGGGGCGCAGGCTCTTCACAATTTCAGCGGCCTGCTTCATTTTGCAAGGAGTGCCGGAAGCGCCACTGAAGTTCGAGTAGCTGAGCATCGCAATGCGCGGAGTGATTCCGAAGTATTCAACAATCTTTGAAGCTTGCAAGGCGATTTGCGCACACTGCTCTGCTGTAGGATTGAAGTTCACCGTGGTGTCCGTCAAAACCAAGAACTTGTCTTCAAGAAGAATGAAGTTCAAACCCGCAGGCACGCCTTCTTTGTAAAGACCAATGGTCTGCAAGATCGGACGAACAGCATCTGCATAATTGATGGAAGCGCCGCTCACCATGCCGTCCGCATCGCCCATGTGAACCATCATGGCCGCAAAGTAGTTAGGGTCCGACATGAGGCGCTCGGCCTCACGAAGATTAACCCCTTTTCGTTGTCTCATGTCGTAGAGTTTCTCAACGTAAGTGTAGTACTTCGGATAAGAAGCGGGGTGAATGATAGGGACATCTTTCAAGAGCGGAATGTCCAAAGCGTCGATTTTTTCTTTCACGCGGTCTGGGTAGCCAAGCAAGATCGGTTGGCAGATGCGTTCTTCCACCAAAGTCGCCAAAGCTTTCAAAACTTTAGTGCTTGTGCCTTCAGGGAAAACAATGCGCGGAAGTTCTCCGCCATTGGCCGCTGCATTTTGGTGCACACGGTTGATTGCTGAGCGAATAAAGACTTTCGAAGGTCCTTGCAGAGCTTCCAGTCTTTCGCGGTAGTCATCCCAGTCTTGGATCGCCATAGTCGCAACACCAGAGTCCATAGCCGCCTTAGCCACAGCCGGAGCCACTCTCATCAGCACGCGAGTATCGAAAGGCTTTGGAATCAAATATTCACGACCGAATTTAAAGTTTTTGCCGCCATAAGTGTCAGACACTTTGTCTGGCACATCTTCACGGGCCAATTTTGCCAGGGCGTGAACCGCCGCCAATTTCATTTCTTCATTGATCTGAGTGGAACGAGTATCTAGAGCTCCGCGGAAGATAGATGGGAAGCCCAAAACGTTGTTCACTTGGTTCGGATAGTCCGAACGACCCGTAGCGATGATCGCATCTGGACGAGCCGCACGAGCTTTGTCGGGAGTGATCTCAGGCTCCGGATTTGCCATGGCAAAGATGATTGGATCTTTGGACATGTCTTTGAGCATTTCCGGAGTCAAGGCGCCAGCCACAGAAAGACCCACGAAAACGTCAGCACCTTTGAGGGCTTCAGTGAGAGTGCGTTTTTCAGTATCCGCAGCAAAGAACTCTTTGTATTTATTCATGCCCGCAGTGCGGCCTTTGTAGATCACGCCCTGAGAGTCACACATCAAAATATTTTCGCGACGTGCGCCGAGAGAGATAAAAATACGCGCACATGAATTTGCAGAAGCTCCAGCACCGTTAACAACGATACGAGCGTCTTCAAGTTTGCGGCCCGTAATGGCGCAAGCATTGAGAAGACCTGCTCCAGAAACGATGGCTGTTCCGTGCTGATCATCGTGGAATACCGGGATGTTCATTTCTTTTTTCAAGCGCTCTTCGATTTCAAAACATTCTGGTGCTTTGATATCTTCAAGATTGATTCCGCCGAATGTCGGTTCAAGAACGCGAACAGCGTTGCAGAACTCGTCCACATTTTTTGTGTCGACTTCGATGTCGAAAACATCGATGCCAGCGAATTGTTTAAAAAGAATTCCTTTTCCTTCCATCACGGGTTTGCCCGCCAGAGGACCAATGTCACCAAGTCCAAGAACGGCAGTTCCGTTTGAGATAACTGCGACTAAGTTTCCTTTGGCTGTGTAGTCGTAGGCTTTAGAAGGATCTTTGGCGATGGCTTTGCACGGGGCTGCGACTCCAGGGGAGTACGCCAGTGAGAGGTCTTTTTCCGTGGCACAAGGTTTACTAGAGATAACTTCGATTTTACCTGGCTTACCATTTTTGTGATAAGCGAGAGCTTCTTGATCCAAGTTGAGACTTTTCTTATTTTCTTGCGATGTTTCCAAAGGTTCTCCTTAATGGGTCTATGACTCTACAAAAGGGCAGGGGAAAGGGCAATAATGCGAGAGGCAAAAGGGCCCTTTGCTGAGTGTGTCATCCTGCAAAAGCGGCAGAAACCCTCTTTCTTTGCTCTAAATGTAGGGGCACAATAGAGGAATCGTCTCTAAAGGACGCGGACGACGATTTTCTGAGGGAAAAACCTCATGCATAACCCATGCACTAGGAGCAGTTATGATGCCTAAAATTGTAACAATTCTGGGACTTTTCATCGGACTTCAAATTGGAATTCAAGGAGCGACAGCCATGGCTGAAAATAAAGAATATAAAAAACCAACGAACGAAGAGTTGAAGAAACGACTCACCGACATTCAATATCAAGTGACTCAAAAAGAAGGCACAGAAGCACCTTTTCAAAATGCACTTTGGGATAATAAGCGCGATGGAATTTATGTCGACGTGGTTTCTGGCGAGCCTTTGTTTTTATCCAAAGACAAATTTGATTCCGGAACGGGTTGGCCGAGCTTTACAAAACCGGTGGCGGATTCTTCCGTGTCCATGAAGACAGATAAAAAACTTTTTATGGAAAGAACCGAAGTGCGCAGCAAGAGTGCGGACTCGCACTTGGGACACGTTTTTGACGATGGTCCTGGGCCTGGTGGCAAGCGCTATTGCATCAACTCTGCCTCTTTGCGATTCGTGCCTTTAGAGGATATGGAAAAAGAAGGCTACGGCGAGTTTTTGAAGTACTTCAAAAAGTAGTCGGAACTGATTTTTTAGTAAGTTATCGCGTCCCTTCCCGAGACTCTTTGCAAGAGGGAAAACTCCTCACAATTAGAGTTCCGGTTCTACTTTGTTCATAAAAGCCGCCACTGTGCTGGCTTTGCTCAACCTAGACCACACATTTCGGTGACTTGACCAAAGAGGGGGCCTCGACAGGGACCTCCTTTTCATTTGGTGTAAGTAGGGAAAAACGTTATCATTTTTGGTGTTTGTTATATAACTATAGGAGCACCCTTTATGAAGTCACCTCGTGATGTCGTTCTTGTTGATGGTGTCAGAACACCCTTTGCAAAATCCGGTACAAAACTTAAAAAAGTTCATCCAGCAGATTTGGGAAAAGTTGCTCTCAAGCAATTGATCGCGCAAACAAATCTCGATGTAAAAAATGTGGATGAAGTGATCATCGGCAACACAGGAAATCCTGTGGATGCGGTGAACATCTCTCGCGTGGTGGCTCTGAATGCGGGTATTCCTCAAGGGACTTCGGCTTACACAGTTCACAGAAACTGTGCTTCGGCAATGGAGTCTATCTCGAATGGTTTTGAAAAAATCAAATCAGGAACGATGGATGTTGTTCTTGCGGGTGGTACTGAAACCATGTCGCAAATGCCGACATTGATGCCGCCAAAATTCCAAGAGATCTTTGAAAAGCTTTTTGCTGCCAAAGGTCCTTCTCAAGCATTGCCGTTGTTGTGGAAGCTTTTCAAAGCGGACGTGAAACAGATCAAAGCCCTCTTGGGCGGCAACATGAAAGACGAGCATTTCCCTCTGATCTCTGTGATGTTGGGCTTAACAGATCCTTTCGTTGGCATCAACATGGGACAGACTGCAGAGATCTTGGCGAAAGAGTGGGGCTTGTCTCGCGAAGTTCAAGATGCGTTTGCTTTGCGCTCCCATCAGTTGGCAGTCAAGGCTATCAAAGAGGGACGCATGAAAGAAGAGACCACTCCGGTTTACTTGGCTCCTGAATACAAAGAAGTGATTTCTGAGGACATCGGTCCTCGTGATGGTCAGACGATCGAAGCACTAACTAAACTCAGACCTTTCTTTGATAAAGGCACTGGCTCGATCACGGCAGGGAACTCTTGTCCAATCACAGATGGGGCGGCCATGGTGCTCTTGATGTCTCGTGAAAAAGCGGAGGCTTTGGGACATAAACCCTTGGCGCGCATTCGCTCTTATGGTTTTGCGGGGCTTGAGCCTGAGCGCATGGGGCTGGGTCCGGTGTATTCGACGCCGGTGGCTTTGAAGCGTGCGGGTCTTTCTATGAAAGACATCGGCTTGGTCGAATTGAATGAAGCTTTCGCGGCACAGGTCATGGCTTGTCAAAAAGCATTCGACTCGGACTCTTTTGCAAAAGAAAAATTGGGTTTATCTTCTAAACTTGGTGAAATCCGTGATGACATTTTGAACGTGAACGGTGGAGCCATTGCCTTGGGACATCCTGTGGGCGCAACGGGCACTCGTATCGTTCTGACTTTGGCGAAAGAAATGAAACGTCGTAATACACAATTTGGTCTGGCGACTTTGTGTATCGGTGGCGGTCAAGGTGGAGCTATGATTTTGGAGAACGAACAATAGTCCGTTCCCAGTTCTGAGGGGCCTTGCGGGGCCCTTGAATGATAAAGCAGCATTGAAGTTAAAAATAATTGTGGAGACGTTTTTAAAATGAGCATTCAAGAAAGCATCAAGATTGTATCTCAAGGTGAAGTGGCGATTGTTGAATTTGATTTGGTCGGAGAGAAAGTAAATAAGTTTTCTACTCCGGTGATGATGAGACTTAAAGAAGTTCTCGAAGAGCTAAAAAAATCTTCTTTCAAAGCCGTGATCTTTAAATCCAATAAGCCAAGAATTTTCATTGCTGGTGCGGATATCGAAGAGATCAAAAGCATGACTCAAAAAGAACAGTTCGAAGCTGCCGTTAAAGGTGGTCAAGACGTTATGAACATGGTGGAAGACTTGCCAATGGCAACCATCGCTTCTGTCAATGGCGCATGTATGGGCGGGGGCTGTGAGTTCATCTTGGCTTGCGACTACAGAATTGCTTCGGAAGATTCGTCGACTAAGATTGGCCTTCCAGAAACTCAATTGGGTATTTTGCCAGGTTTCGGGGGCAGTATCCGTATGCCTCGCGTGATTGGCTTGCAAGCGGCTTTGGATATCATTCTGGCGGGTAAAGCGGTGAATGCAAAGAAGGCGGGGAAAATCGGTTTGGTCGACAGAGTGGTTCATCCTTCTTTGTTGGACAGCCAAGCGATGAAATGGGCTCGTGAGATCGTTGCGGATGGCGCAAAAAAGCGCCGTAAGAAATTTCATGCACAGGGCGCTGTGAATGTGGTTCTTGAAAGTGCACTGGGCCGTGGCATCGTTTTCAAAAAAGCCCGTGAAGGGGTGATGAAGGCGACAAAAGGTCATTATCCTGCTCCGTTGCAGGCTTTGGAAGTGATTCAAAAGACCTATGGTATGACTGATCGAGAAACAGCGATGCGCATTGAGCGTGAAGGCTTCTGTAAATTGGGTGTAACCGATGTTTCTAAAAACTTGATCCATGTGTTTTACCTTACTGAAATGGTGAAAAAACAAACGGGCGTGACGGGGGTTGCCGTAACGCCTCGTGAAGTTCGCGCTATGGGTATCCTGGGTGCAGGAACCATGGGGGGCGGTATCGCTTACGTAGCAGCGGATAAAGGCATCCACGTGCGCATGAAGGACTTGAACACAGAGGCTTTGGGCAAGGGCTTGAAGCATGCTCGTGATTTGTGGTCTAAGCTTTTGAAAAGAAAATCCATTGATAAGTATCAACTCAATCAAAAAATGGATTTGGTTTCTGTAGGAACAGACTACTCAGGCTTTAAGAACTTGGACGTGGTGGTTGAGGCCATCGTGGAAGACATGGGCATTAAGCAAAAGGTGATCGCAGAGTGCGCGGGTCAAATGAGACCTGACGCTATCATCGCGACCAACACCAGTTCGTTGTCAGTGACAGAGATGTCTAAAGGACATCCTCGTCCAGAGTATTTCGCGGGAATGCATTTCTTCAATCCGGTGAACAAAATGCCATTGGTGGAAGTGATCCGTGGTGAGAAGACTTCAGACGAGACGATTGCGACTATCTTTGAACTTACGAAGAGAATGGGCAAAATGCCTGTGGTGGTGAAAGACGGCCCGGGCTTTTTGGTGAATCGTTTGCTTTTGCCGTACATGGCTGAAGCGGCTTACTTGCTTCAAGAAGGCATGGACATCAACGTGGTGGATAAAGCCTATGTGAGCGAATTCGGAATGCCGATGGGGCCTTTTGAGTTGATGGATGAAGTGGGTCTTGATGTTTGTATCAAGGTTCTTAAAATCTTCAAAAAATCATTTGGCGAGCGCATTGAAATTCCAGTGTGTATGGAGAACCTTGAAAAAACTGGCCGCTTGGGAAGAAAGAACGGCAAAGGTTTCTATCAATACGCTGAAGACGGAAAACGCGGCGACGTGGATTCTTCCATTTACGGCGCTCTGGGCTTGGGTGCTCCAACGAATCCTTATGAAGTCAAAGAGTGCATCGAGCGCGGTGTGTTCTCAATGGTGAATGAGTGCTCATTGGCGTTGATCGAAGACCGCATCGTAGAAACTCCCCACGAAGTGGATTTGGCAATGATCATGGGAACAGGCTTCCCACCATTCCGCGGCGGTCTTTTGAAGTACGCGGACTTGGTAGGCACGCAGTACATCGCCGATCAATTGGCGATGTATTCAGCAAGCCGCAAAGCCAACCGTTTGAAGCCAGCAACGCCACTCACAAACCTGGCAAAATCCAACAGCAAATTCTACAAATAACAGAAGGTGCCTGGTTGCAGTTTTTGTCTACAGAGCATCAAAGGCAGAGTTAAAAACTCTGCCTTTTTTTGTAGGTGTCGCGTTGGAGTTTTTTTGAGTGGTTTCTAAAACTGCAGTAGTGTGTGGTGATGAGCCATCCCTGGTCCTTGGTTTCCCGAGCTGGATGCTCGGGAAAGGGGGCTTGGGATCTCCCCATTGTCAGGATGCTCACACTGTGGTCGAGCTGTGATCTCTTTAAATACCACCATGCTAAGGGCGCAGTTCGTGGTTTTCTGTTACTCCGCTTTCGTTTTTGTTCTGATTTTAAAACGAGGGGCGTTGCCTCAAGCGGCACTCCTGAGAGGGTACTCTCAGGAGTCTGAGGTTCGAGGGGCGGTCTTTTCTTCTTTTGAATCTTTAGAAATTAAATAAGAACTAAATGGCGTTCGACATCAAGGACTGGAGATTTTAGTGGCTCCACTTTCACTTTGAGGTCTTTGAACTTTTTTGTCGCGAGAACGAGTTCTTCGTCGATTTTTTCTTTGCGGGCTTTCAAGAGGAAGTACTTGCCGCCGTTTTTATAATAATCGCGACTGACATCCAAGATCACATCGATAGGTTTGAAGCCGCGAGCGGTGACCAGATCAATGCCTTTGAGTTCCTTAGGGATCTCTCCGTGAATTTCCAAGTTCGGTGCAATGGCTTTGCAACGGGTGAGGAACTCTTGCTTCTTCGGGCTCTTTTCATAGAGATGATATTTGATGTGCGGAAATTGAATCGCGTAAATCACAGCGGGTAATCCGCCGCCAGAGCCGAAGTCTGCTGCAGCTTTAATATTTGCTGGGAAACTCTTCAGAGGCAAAAGGCTGTCGATGATGTGGTTGTCGATGAGTTCTTCGAAAGTCATTTTACGACTGATCAAATTGAGCTCTTCGTTGGCTGACCACAACAGGTCGATATAGCTTTTGAGCTTTGGCAAAGCGGCTTCATTGAAGCCCAACTCTAAAATTAAAGACGTTCGTTCTTGGAAATACATAGGCCTAACATAGTCGAATTTCTCTCGGCTGGCTAAGGATTTAAGAGGGGAGACTGCAAAAAAGAGGGCCTCTTTGGTCACCGGGCCTTCTGTGTAAACGCTCGAAATGATTGGGCTTGGGAAATAGGTGTTTAGGCTCTTTTCAGAATTGGGTCCGCCAAAGCCTGGCATGACCTTGCAAGTACAATCCCCTTATGACGACGAGTTCTTCGAGACTTTTTCAGAATCTCAAAATGAGACAGGGCCTTTTGGGCTTGTTAGTGTTGCTGTTTTCTTTGGGAAGCTTAGCGGCTCCTCTGTGCGAAAGTGTCTTTCGTGATGAGGCCCATGTTCAGAAACGTATTGAATCTTTAAAGGCCAATCCTGAGTTGGAGTTGCCGCAGCTTTTGTGGCAAATGCAATCCGAGAAGAAGTTGATCTACAGAGGCAAGCACAAGTATGCGCCAGGCACGGAATTTTTGGCTTCCAATGAGTTTGATTGGCTGGCGACTCCCTTTGATAAAAAGCCTGCGGATGTGTTGGTGGCCTTTGGAACGAACTCCTCGTGGGATATTGCTGTTCATAAGAATGTGAAGAGTTTGTATGTCGTGGATTGGAGTCCTTATCCTTTGTTAGCTCATGCGTATATCATCAGTCCTCTGATGAAGATCGCTAAGACTCCTCGGGAGTTTATTATTCTCTTGTCGGGAAGAGTTCCTACTCCCGAGTTAACGGAGGGTCGTCTTGGGGATATTCTGCAAAAATCCAATGTGTATTCTGGTTCGAAGAAAACAGAGAAGCTGGCCGAGACCGAAGCCTTTCTTGAGTACCTGGCTCGTCGAGAAGAGATCAGTGATTTTGATCTGCAGTTTTTGAATTCCTATTTTAAAGGAATGGCGGGAGAGAACTCGGCGCCCAATGTGCTGGGGCCGTTCAAGGGGTTGAGGCATCCGAACTTTGCCAAGCTTTTGAGTTTCTATCATCAGCGTTACAGTCCTGATGTCAGCGCAGACCATCATATTGGTAAAAGAACTAAATCTAGTTTGGAGGAGATGTCGGTTTTCTCCTCACAGAAAAATTTCGATAAGTTGAAATCTCTTTTTGATGGCGACAAGGTTCAGTATGGCATGTCTTCCATCACTGATCTTGGGGTTTATCAGGCGATCAAGGGGAAAGAGGCTCCGGGATTGAGATACTCCATTTCGGTCACGAATATCTTCGATTGCGGTTGTTATAATGGTCTTACAATGAAGGACTTTTCGAGTTACTTGCACGACATGACGAGGATCTTTGAGAGCAATGATCTCAACCCTTTGGTGGTATTTAGAACGACGAACACGGCTCCTCCTCACGGATTTTATCGCTATGATTTGAAGTCTCCGGCGGATGTTTTGTGGCTGGATCTGGGGATTCCTGAGGCGTCTTCTTTTTAGTGAAGGCCATGCCTATCTATTAAGCATATCTATCTCGAATTATTCCCATTGTGTTTTATGTATGAAATTCTTGCGGAGTTTCGGTTGTCTTTATGAAGCTTCATAGATACAAGATTTCCAGATTTTCTTTATCTGGAGGGGTATTTTGAAAAGATCTTTGGCTTTGGCCATCTTGTTGTCGTTCGTTGGGTTAAACGCATTTGCAATCAAGTCTGAAGAGGCTTTTGAGCTTCTTAAAAACAGCAAAGAAAATTACGAGCCGATCGGAGCGATCTGTGAGCAAGTGGCTCGCTTAGAGCTGGCTCAAGAGTACGATCAAAACAAATACGAAATCATCGTCGGCATCGAGTATGCGGACTCTCGCCAAACTATTGGTGAGTTGGATGTTGTGATCTTTGAAAAGGCCACAAAGAAAGCCATTCTTTCTGCAGAAGTGAAGTGTTGGAACAGCATCGAAGGCGCAAAGAAAAAAGCCACAGAGCAACGCCGTCGTTTTATTCGTTACAATACTTCAGGCTACAAGTTGTTCTTTGAAAGCAAGGACATGAAGTTTGAGCAGTATCAATTTCAAGACATCCGTGAGTTCATTATGATTGCGCAAAAGGGGTCTAAGAAAAAGGGTTTTGATCGTGAACTTGAAATGAGCTTGGATGATTTGATGGCTTTGCGCCGTCGTATTCTATCTTGTCAGACTTATCGCAACTGTGGTTAGTTTTTTGCTCTTGTAAGAGAGGCCGAAGTTAAAAAACTCTTTCTCTGATCTGTACCCCATAAATGGAACAGGTTAACAAAGGCCCGGCTTATAATGATGCCTCCGATACTCTGTCGGGGGCATTTTTTTATTTTTCGTGATGAGCGTAGTACATATTCCAAGAATCAATCATGCTTCCATCCGGAAAGAGGCAATAGTCATACTCTGAATTCTTGGCATCCTTCAAAATCCGCGCAACGCCACCTTGGCTCAAGCAATAAGCCGACCCGGGATTTCCGAAAAATCCTGATTCGTTGGGCTTTATCGTCACTTTCTTTTTAAGGGCCGTGAGGGCGCTGCAGGTGCTTTTCTTGGCGCAAGATTCACTGACCCAGGCCTTGTTGATTTTGACGAAGCTGAGGCTGTCGTAGGCCTTGGTTTTGTCGTTATAGAGGCGGAGGTTTTGTTTTTCTTGGGCCATTGATTGAAGAGGCAAGATCAGCATGATGCAGGCGATGATGAGTTTATGGGCTAGGTTCATTCTGGCTCCTAAAGATATGCATTTAGAATAGAAGGTGAGGAGAGATCTGGCAACGGAGGCTGGACCTCGGGGTGTTCAAATGGAGTATAAATGGGGTGAGGTCGTAAAAGGTGGCTTCCGATTAAAATATTGAGAACGACGTTCTCGGTCGTTGATGTCTACCTGTTTGACAGTCATGAACTTTCTCCCGTTAAAGAATCTTGTCCGGGAAAAACGCCCTTTTTTGGCTTATAAATGATGCTTAATTTAAAGGGAGAAACCCCATGATCTTTCGGAAGTCTTTAATTCTTTTGCTGGCTTTGTCACTCGGTGCTTGTGCATTTAAAAAAGATGATGAAAAGCCTGTTGGCGCTGATGAGCTTTATAAGAAGCTTCGCATTGAGGAAGAGCAGGAGCTTTTAGCTAGGAAGATGACTTTGGAGGATTTTACTTTTGAGGTTGTGCCGCTTAAGGAAGCTAATCGTTATGAGCTGCAGGTGTCTTGGAAGCAAGAGGGTGTATTAGTTGAGGTTAGTGAAATTACCTCTATGAATGCAGCAACGTCATCTTTAGTGTCTCCGATAAAACGCGAGCTGACTAATCCAGGACAAACTCATCGCATCAGTATTAAAGCTATCGTGCGCAATACTGTCATATTTGAAAGTAATACGAAGATTGATTCTCCCAAAGATTTTGTTATCGGAAATTCCTTTACTTTATCCGAAGATTTTGAAGAAAATCATGCGCGGATCTTTGTAGCTAAAGGAGTTGTTATTACGACAATGGGTCATGACTTCAGTTTGACGGCCAGTGAGATAGTCTTTGAAGGTGCTACAATTCAATCGTTCCCTAGTGATTCAAAACCTTCAGTAGAACAAGATGGTGGGGATGCTGGATCTATTGAGATAAAGGCAAAGTCAGTTAAAGGCCTTTTGACAATCAAAAATGACGGTGAAGAAGGTGGTGATGGAAAGAGCAGTATTAAACCTAATAATCCCCATCCAGGATGCGCAGGCACTAAAGCTGGCAATGGTGGTAATGGTGGTGAGATCTTGATCTTCTCCGACAATAGTGATGAATTTAAGTTGTCTTACTCTATTTCTCCAGGTCCTCCGGGAAGGGTTGGAGTTCGTGGTTCTATTCCGTGGCTACCGGGAGTTATAACTCCGCCAGATGTGCGTGATACTCCATGCGATAAATATGAGCGTGATGCTAGGCAATCTGACTCTACATATGGCCGGGTTGGAAAAGGATGCCATGCAAAGTTTGACGGCACCGGCTTCAAGTGCGGCTTCTAGAAGGTGCTCTGTTTAGCAGGCCAATCCGGCCTGCTTTCGATACGCATCTCTGTTATGACTGGCGCAAAGTATTCTAAGATTCGATTCTAAATTGTTTCCCTCCGCCCACACAGGCTGAATATGATCGATATTTAACTTCCATGTGGAACCGCATGTTTTTCCTGTTTGTGGATCTTTGTATGAGCAGCTCTTATCTCTTTTATAGATTGTGCGTTGTGTGATTAAGGGTATGTGCCTTCTTTGCGGATAAGTCGCTGGGGCTTTGTCCACATCTATTACTTTAGATTGTCCGTTTCTTGGGCTTGAAGCTTTTTTAGGATCGCGAGTTTTCGAATTTACTTTAACTCTAGATGTTTTGAAAATAGCTGCCGACCGCCTCGAAGACAGCACTTTGTCTTTCTGCTGAATCACCTTATCAGCGGCATACTCCAAAACCTGATCCCAACTTCCAGATGGCAGTGAATTCGATAACAGAGTCCGCATGCGCTCCATCTTTTCCCATTGTTCTTTCGAAAGACTCACTTCGAAGCGAACCGATTCGTTGGCCTGGTGCTGAACGCGGGGAGCTTCTTTGATTTCGAGATTGAAGGTCTTTGCTACAAGAACTTGAGACTGCTCGAAGGTTTTGCCGACAAGGTCTGATATCAGCTCGCGTTTTTGAGATGGGGAGATGTCTGGCTTGTCTTCGCGTCTGGTCTGTCTATGAGCTTTTTGGATAAGACTGACCTGTGCCAAGTTGACATGGCCAGCTTCGATTTTAGTAGTCACCTCAGGAACAACTTGAGCCAGGCGCGCGGCATCTATACGCCGTTGAGCGCTTCCTGCGGAGTAGCCAAGATGGCGAGTCATGTAGTCGAAAAGATTCGAGTAGGCCATTTGAAGAAAAAGTTTGCGACGATCAACTTCGATGATGTGAAGAAGAATCTCGCTAAGGATTTCTCGCTCTTGCTTTGTGAGAGCTTGAAGGCGGGCATCTAGTGCTTCGTTGCTTAAATGTTTTAAACTCATAAAGGACCTCCTGTTGGCGAAGTTGTATCACAGGTTTTTTAAACGGAAATTTGCTATTTTTTAAGTTTCAAAGCTATGTAGAGATTCGTTGTTAATAGCCCTTCAAAGGCCCTAAGCTTGGCATTGTGGAGATATTGAAAACAGTTCGGAGCTGGTTCGGCAGAGAAAAATCTAACGACGCCAAGGGGATTTTATGGAGAGGAAAAGTCGGTCAAGAAAATAGTAAATAAAATTGTGATTATCGCATGGAGTTATTGTTACTTCCATTTGGAAGTAACAAAGGAACTACTGAATGCTCGAGTGCTCTTGATTAACTGAAGCGCGTTGTGATGAGCTGTTTTGTTGCGATTTGGATTGAGATTTGTTTTTGTCTTGAATCCAAGCGAAGCTTTGAACTTGATAGGCGGTGCGATCTAAAAGTGTCTTTGCATCGACCCAACCATCATCATTCTGTTTCTGCCAGCCTTCACCCCATGAGTTGTGAACTTTCAAAGCCACGCGACAGTCCTGGGGATTATTTTTTTTGCAGATTTTGCGATAGCCGGAAACAACGAGCGAGTGTTCGTTTTTACACTCAGGAGTGAGTGAATTCTTGTCAAGAGTAGTTCCTCTAGAGCGAGCAGCTACAATTTTTTTGTTATTTGCGACAATAGTTTGCTGAGCTTTTGGGATATCGTAATTTTGGTCTAAGCATAAGCTGTTAACTAGTACTGGGTTTTTGTTAGCTAGGGCAGATTTAATTTTATCTAACGACTCATCGTATGTTGAAAAACCTAATGGATCGTTAGGGAATGTTTCAAGTTGCAGATTTTTTGCGTTTTCTAGATAGACCACTTTATTCGAGCATTGCTTTGGCACGAGTAGATCGCCCAAGAACTTTTCATAAGTTACTTGAGAGAATGCCTTTAGGATCTCCGTATTGTCTTGTTTTAAATTAAAATCTTGTCTGATTTCATCTACTGCAGTGGTGAAAAAATCGGCAGCACAAGTCGCGCATTTTTTCTCATTTTCTTTGAATTGAGCATATTTAGTCTTAAGGGTGACCCAAGCTTTCTCTTGAGCAGCCCAGAGCTGCTTGCTATCGCCAAAATGAACAAGGGCTTTATCTAAAGAAGCACACTCCTCATTGGCGGCAGGGGTTCTGCGCAATAGCATATTTTGAATAATGTTGAGCGGAGCACCGCCCTCTTTTATCCCGCCGTCGTATGCACTTCGGTATTGAAGATCTTTAGGAACATCAGTTGAGTATCGTGTTAAGTCCAATCTTGAGAAACTTTCTCTTTTGGGGAGATTTTTGCAGTCAAGGTCATCGTACTTGCAATTTGCGGCATCTAGGATCGCTCCTGCCGTATATGAGTAACAGACTCCTAATGTATCTTGGGATTGGATACGAGGCATATTTTCTATAACAAGCGGCTGGCCACTGGGATTGGTATATGAGGGGTCAATAGGAGAAAAACCAGGGATTCCAGCGCTAGCCAAGTGTGGAAAAAAAAGAAAGCCGAGGAGCAAGAACTTCATAGGTCCTTATAACTGATAAGTGTTTATCTAAATGATAGCAATAGAGGATCCAAAGTCCTATTGCTCCTAAGTGAAACAGGACTTTGATCCCATATTTGTTTATATAGGACTATGGTCTATTCATAAGAAACGCAATTTTTCCGAAAAAGCCTGTGGTGAAAACACTTTACCTTCTTTTTAGTATTATCTTTTTTAGTGAAATAACTTCTGCTATTTCGCTGAACGCATTTCAAGATTCTGAGTCGCCTTCAGAGACTGCTTACGATTCATCTGAAAGTGCTACTGATTCTAGAGTGGATAGTAACGGCGATGGTAAATTAGACCATTGGAAAGTAAAAGATAAAGACCTCGAGATTGTATCTACCCAGACTGAAAATGGCAAAAAGTTTACAATACAAAATGAGATAAATGGTCAAACTGTTACTGCAGAAGCGCAAGAAAAAAATGGCATTGTGAGTGTAACCTCCGTTACGTCTTCGGGTTCTGAGCCTACAGAAAATTTTTTAAGCTCAGCTAAAGAAATTTCGCCGATTGTGAGTCCTCCTGGTGACCTATGCGGTGCGCATGAACAAAGAAATAAAGTTGCATATTTCAATGCTGATCTGAAGAGCGCCGATATTCGAGAACGAGTTGAAGAACTGTGGTCAAAAGAATGCCTGGCTCTTTTTCACGATGATAAAGAAAAGAAAAATTTCATAGAGCAGGCACTACTTGACGTTGTTACTGTAGAGAAAAAGAGAAAAAGTAATGATATTCTGAATTGTTTAGATAAAGTTAGCAAAGATGTTAAAGGAGAGAGGTCCGCTTTAGTGCTTACTAATGCTAGGGGGGAAATCGCTGACTTTTATAATGGTATTTTGAAGCCAGGATACTTCTCTTGTAAGAAATCTAATGAGGATGGGATTTCAGTTGGTGAAAATGGGAAATTTATTATCTCTGTTAAAGACGCTAAAGGCTTTGCACCTCCAGAGAAAGTCTATGCATCGTTTTATGCTGGTCTTCTAAAAAAATGGGGAGCGTCTGGAAAATTCACCGACAAGTTGGCGCAGGCATGTATTAGTCAAAAATACGAAGAAGGAAAAGTATTGTTTGTGTCGTCAATTGACAGCTCTCTCGCCCACATGACCTCCCAAACCTCCATGTCAAATACAGCAAAAGTCGCATCAGCCAAAGAAATCGCCGGCATCAACGCCAAGCTAGCAGAAACCAAAGTCAATCTCCCATCCGCAGCCGAAGCGAGCCCAAGAGCTTTAGCTCAGATCTCCGCAACTCAAGGGGCGGAAGCGGCAACTACAGTCGCGAGATCGCAATCATCAGGGCTTCTTGGCGTAGCCAATACAGTCATGGGAGCCGTAAATACTCCAGCTTCGGCAGCATCTGGTCGTGGCTATAGCTCTGACTCAGATTCGTCATCCGGGTCATCAGCAAGCTCACGATCCCCAGCCAGCACGAGATCAAGCTCAAGAAAAACGTCTTCTAACACAAGAGTACCGGCATTGAGAAATGCGAAGGGCGTTGGTGCCGATGAAGAGATCGTTGAAGAAATTGACCTGACTAGATCTGCGCAATCGGCAAGACGTGCACAACAAGCTCCATCACAAGCAAGAAACACGGGCGGCAATGCTCAAGGCTCGTCAGCAGGCAACGCTCCTCGAGGTCCAGCCTCGGAAGGTGGCTCAGCGCCAAATTCTGAATTGAGTGGTGGAGGCGGTGGTTCGTCGGGTTCCGGAGCTAGCGTCGGCGCAGGCCCAGCTTCATCCGCGGGAATTTCCGGGGGTGGCGGTGGTGGATCAGCTCCGGCAGCGAGAGGTGCAGCAGCCGGAAGAGCAGCGAACAACGCTCGAGGCCCGGCCTCAACAGCGACTGTGTCGCAAGCCTCTCGAGAGGAAATCGTCACGTTCTTAGGAAGTGCCGATTACACAATGGCCAAGAAAAAGATCCGCGATGCGAAATTCCAAGAGTCCCTCAAGGCCAATGACATTTCCATCATCGACCTCTCAGGAAATTCTTATCCGCCGAAGTTCAAAGGCAAAACAATATTCTTAGACCGAGGAGATCGCTTTGTCCGTCAAAAATAAGCGCAAAAAATCCTTGGTCGTGTCGATCCTCTTGGGGATATGGGGACTCTATGTGGTTATCACAGGTCTCCAGTTCTGGCATGATAGTAAAAGGTTAGCCGATCAAGAAATCGAGACTCGTCAGCAGACGGTGGATTACTTTTTAAAGTCAGCAACTTCATTCCTGGTGACGGAACAAGAAGAACCCCTCAAAGCTTCCATGGCTGAGGCGCAAAAACTTCACCTCGTGGATTTCTATATTCTTCAAAAAGAAAAAGAAGTCGTGGATTTTAAAATCCAAACTGGCAAACTTGAAGACCTTGATTTCGATTATCAAAACTTTGATATGTTCATGGTCGATGAGAACATGTTCTTCAAGACCATCAAGATCTTTGATTACAAACTCACGGCGGGAGCCTACGCCAACGCGAATAAACTCGTCAAAACTCACTTCTGGGTGAATTTAGATGTCTTCCTTCGCGACATCGCCTTGGTCACGGTCCTGCTCTGGGGCGTGATCATCTACATGCTCAAGGACATCCTCACGCTCTCAAAAGTTCTTCAAGGCCAAAATAAGAAATCCTTGAAGGCACTTCGTGGAACATCCAGCGAAGCAGATATCCTGGTGAGCGCATCCCAAGGCTATCAAGCCAGCAACGAAGCCCTCAGCAGCGACAAAGAACTCTATGCTCAGACCGTAGGCCCAGCTATTCTCGAAGAACTCAACTCAGGCAAAGAAGCTCCCTATACCTTCGAATCTCTCATGTTGCGCGTAGACCTTAACGGTTACACACAGATGTTCATGGATAAGCAAGAGTACATCACAGACTTGCTCAATGATTATTTCGCTCAAGCTCGCGAGGTGATCTCCAGATATGACGGTTTGATTTATCAATTCGTCGGAGACGAGATCGTATTCCACATCAAAGAAAATGACAAAGGCGATGCGGCAGTAAAGGCTTGTCTCTGTGTAAAGGCACTCTTCGAAGAAGCACAGCTCCTCGAAAAGAAATATTCAGAGCCGAACAAGGAAATCGTCTTTAAACTCAAGGCCTCTTGGTCTCGAGGAAAAATGCGTTTCATCAAGCTTGATCAAGGCCACGCCTTCAGTGGGTTGCCATTGATCGAATCCGTAAGACTTCTCAGTCAGATCGACAACAAGAGTCATCAATTCCTGGCCATCAGTGAGCAAGAGTACGGCAAAATCAAAAACTCAGTTCTGGTGTTCTCAAGATCCGACGTGCTCTTAAAAGGTTTTGCAGAAGCATCGCAGATCGTACGCATCAAAGACTTTACGCCACTCAGAGACATCCTGAAGCTCAACCGTTGGAGCGAGATCTCTTACTATAGATCCAACTCTGATATCATGGAGCTTTTCAAGTGCATCAAAAATCGTTGGAAGACCCAAGAAACCATCCCGTGGGATCAGTTCCTCTATGACCTCTCGAAGGTGAAATTCACCAGCACTTCAGAAAAACTGCGCACTGAAATCACAGATTTTACCCATTTCGTGCTCGATGAGATGTGGAATCACCCCAAAGAAATCGCCACAGTAGTTTCGGCGGTCCCCGTGTGGTGGGGTGACGAAGAGCCGAGCCCAGAACTCTGCGAAGCCCTTATTAAATTCATTCACCACGATGATCCGCGAGTGAAAGCCAATACGCTTTTAACTCTGGGACATTTCAGAACCCACTTCGAAATCATTGAAGAAGCCATGTTCGACAATCACAATCGAGTGAAGGCCGATGCCTTATTGGCCCTGGGAAAAATTCAATTTACCAAGCGTATCGCAGTCAAACTGGAAGAGATGCTTTTGAAGGGCTCTTCTGCCGAGAAGAAGAGCGCCCGTTTTGTGATGAAGGCCATCGTGGCCCACTACCAAGAGGAAGATCCGGTCTTTGTTTCTGCCAATCCTTACTTGAAGAACTGGCAGGAACTCTTCGCTCCGAAATCAGAAGCGGCCTAGATCTTTTTGCCAAGCCCGTGTTCTAGGGGCTTGCGACTTAAGAAGAATAGTATCGCTGAGCCAAACCCTAAGAAAGCCAACATCATAAAGAAGCTATCTTTCGACATAGTTTCATAAAAGCTGCCAAGGTAGCCTGAAAGATAGTTACCAAAGAAGCTCGACATCAACCAAATACCCATCATCATGGAGACCATGCGAGCAGGGGCCACCTTGGTGACGAGAGATAGTCCGATAGGTGAAAGGTACAACTCACCCACAGTTAAGAGGAGGGTGGTGGCAAGGAGCCATGCAATACTGCCTTTTCCATCTCCGACAGTTTTATAAGCCCAAAACATGACCACTAAAGCCAAGCCTGCGAGCAGACAGCCGATTCCCATTTTTGCAATGCTTCCGGGTTCTTTTTTTAGTTTGCTCTGCCATGCCCATAGAATTCCTAGCAAAGGCGTGAGAGTAAAAATCATAAATGGATTAACGGATTGATACCATGTAGACGGCACATTCCAGTTAAAGAAAACTAAATCCGTATTTTGTTCGGCCCATAATTGAAGAGTATTGCCCTGTTGCTCGTAAACTCCCCAGAAAACGATATTCAAGATACAAAGATAAACTAGAGCTCCCACAGCTTTCCACTCAGTCCCTGTCATTTTTTGAGAGGATTCTTTGTGGATTTGCTCAACGGACTTTCTTTCGACTTCTGGAAGATACTTTCTACCCATATAGTATAGAACAAGAGAAAGGAGCATGCCTACGCCCGCAGCTCCGAAGCCCCAGTGCCATCCCACTTTTTGTCCAAGAGTGCCGCAGATGAGAGGGGAGAGAAAGCCGCCCAAGTTAATTCCCATATAAAAAATCATGTAGGCGCGATCTCTTCGATCGTCGCCTTGTGCATAAAGCCCACCCACCTGAGTAGAAATATTCGGCTTAAAGAATCCATTACCAACAATCAAAAACAACAAAGCCGGGAAGAAGAGATTTTCTGCTGCCATCAAGAAGTGGCCAATGGCCATCAACACACCACCGACATAAACCGCACGGCGCTGACCCAAGTAGCGATCCGCTAACCAGCCTCCGAAAAAGGGTGTAAAATACACAAGTCCCGTATAGAGCCCGTAAATATGTGAAGATAAAGCCTGAGCTCCCATGGGTCCGTGAATGGACTCTAGAGTTTTCAAAATTGTTTGATAGCCCCATATATCCGCGCCGGCTTTCAAGTCGCTGAAGAGATATTGAACCATGTACAGCACCAGGAGCGTTCTCATCCCGTAGTATGAAAATCTTTCCCACATTTCCGTGAGGAAAAGGGTCGCAAGCCCACGAGGGTGGCCAAAGAAAGTTTTCTCCGCGGTCGGTGTCATAAGGCTCCTGTCCATTGTTTTGACGTATAAAATTTTTCAGAGACCTTCCGATCTTGGCAATTGTTTGTCATAAAAGCATCTGGAAAGTGAATCTGGGGGGCCTCTGATGCTGAAAAAGTTGAATATTGTTGCTGCGAGTTCTTTGCTCTCTTTGCTGGCGCTGTCAGCATGTACCTACAAAACCGAAAAGATCATCGTCGAAAAGCAAGCTCCAACAAACATGATGGAAACTTTCTCGAAGCCCGCCGAGGACCACTGTCTTAAGGCTTCCTGCATCACAATTCAAAAGAGTTCCCTCGGGAAAACCTTCCTCATGCTCATATCTGGAAAAACCGGCGGAGCCGCGCCTCAATGGTATGATTTAAAACCTCTCGTTGTGAGCTTCGATCGCTCTGGCAACAAGGTGGCCTTGTTGGGTCAGAACTACAACAGCATCTATGAGGATATCAGAACTGAAAATTTCATTTCGAGCTTTGGTATCGTGAGTGAGGACAATAACTCCATAACTTTTGATTGGGGTAATGGCCTCGAAACTTTGATCGTGCAAACGCCTTATCAAATCGACTCTCCACGTTCAGGGGATGAGCCTTTGACGGAGTCATCTTACAACTCTCTTGCGGTGACAGGTTCCTACATCCGCAACATCAAGTTCGACACCAAGAACATCGAATTGGAGCAAATCTCTCGCATCCACAAGGACGTGATCAGACCAGGAGTGGTCAGTGTACAAGCAAGAGAAGAAACTCTAGCATTGAATATTCAAATCCGTGCCTATGACCTCGGCCAAAACTTTAAGAAAAAAGAAGCGGATAAATCTCGCCGTGTGGGTTTCTTCGTAACTAAGACGACACGCCCTGAGATGAGCGCAGACACTTTGAATCTTGTTACGAAGTGGGATATCGATCCTGCTCGTGGGCCGATCGTGGTTCGCATCTCTGACACTGTGGGGCCCGATTACATCGACGCCGTAAAAGAAGGCGTGCTTTACTGGAATCATGTTTTTGGACGTGAGGTTCTCACGATTGAAACGGGAGTGAAAGACGCTGATGCCACGCCAAAGGATCGCACCATCATGCTCCGTTGGTTGAAGTGGATGGACGCAGGGGCCGCCTACGCCATGGGACAGTCTGATCCTCTGACAGGGGAGACTCTGAGAGCTCAGGTGTTCTTGCCTGCGGTTTTCACAAAGGTGGGCTCGGCAGATCTCGTTCGTTTGAACGGGGAGTCTCCGGTTGTTGGCAATGCCATCGCCTGTGATTTTACCGAGACTTTGAGAGCCGTTAATGAGTTGTCGAGGGAAGCTTCAGACTCTCAACGTCTGCGCCTAGCGCAAGATAGCGTTCGCTCAACGGTGGCCCATGAAATGGGACATGCCTTGGGTATGCGCCATAATTTCGCGGGATCTTTCTCGGCGAAGTTGAGCACGAAGGATCTTTATCGTTCGGCGAAGGACTATTTGAAGAATCCAAATCACCCAGGTCTAGAGACTTCAACAAGCATCATGGACTATGTTTCGGGAATTGATAACATCCTGATGTCCGCGAAGATCAAAACCAGTGCGTTGTCTTACGATAAAATGGCCATGACTTGGGCTTATGCTGATGACGATATAGCCTTGAATGAAAAAGTATCTGGTTATTGCTCTGATGAAGACATCTCCTTAGCCGCTAGCCAAGGTTTGGCAATTTATGGCTGTGAACGCTTCGATGCGGGCAACAATCCTTTATTGCGCAAGTACCTCGCGGCTAAAGAAGAAAAAGACAGCATGGTTCGCGTCTTATTTACCTCTATCATCGGTCGTCTTTATCCGGGAGACAAACCAGATACAGTCGAAGATCTCGATAAAGTTTTGGCAGATTCTCAAAGATGGAGTCGTGCGAACTTTGAAAGTCTTAAGTTCGTTCAAAAGGCCATCATGGATGTGTATTCTTCAAAGATTCCGTCAGCCGCCTTTGCTTCTCGCCAGGCTATCAAGGCGGGGGCCTTGACTCAGGCCAAGAGAAATCTTGACCCTGTCTTTAAAGTGGTGAGAACGGCTCACTTGAAAGAAGCAGGTGGCTTTGCAAAGCTCGTGGACTCGTTCCTGAGAGATGCGAACGGAGATCTCGATTTGGATTGGTATGACAAGCAAGTCGATCAACTGATCGCAAGTGGTGTTATTGCTAAGGGCAAAAACTTGGCCGGACGTGAGTACGAGCTTTCCACAGAGGACCAGAAAAAGATCGTGGATTTCTTCCGTGGCCTTTCTGCTAAGAATCAGAAAGCTTTGATCACGGACGTTGCGGGTTTGATCCCTATGATTGACAAAGAGATCCGCCAAGAAAATGGCAGCAAGCTGATTCTTTCGGCACTCTTACCAGCAGGCATGATCTCCAAGGATGAAGCCGATGCGATGTCTGAGTTGATTCTTGATCTTGTGATGGCTTCAAAAACTGATATCACTTTGAAAGTGGGCAAGGATCTCGCTCAAGAAGTGAAAGTGGCCAAAAAGTTCTATAGCTATGAAGAGTTGGCTCCGCTGGCGCCATTGCTTTCAAATGAAGGCATGGGCTTCAATCAAGATATGAACAGAGCCACAGTGCAAACAGCTGTGGCTGCGGAGATCAATCAAGTCTTGAAAGTTATGGATCCGGCTGCCGACATCACTCTCTTGAAACCAGAAGAGCAGGTGGTGTTGCCAGGCACATTAAGAGCTCAAGGCTTATTGAGTAACGAAGCCTTCACGTGGCTTTTGAGCCAAGTTCAACTCCTCCAAGCACTCTAGAGGAATAGATAGAAACTGAGTGGCGATGATCCCTCTATGATCTAGCCGCCATCTCAAATCGAGATGATGAAAGTTTAGACAGTTGAGTCCTCAGAAGGGCACTTGTGGTCTCGACGTTTCATCATGATACGAAATACCCCTGCCAAGTCGAATATAAGAGAAGGAGTGTTGGCTTAGACCTTGCCTATACATAAAAGCAGGAGGCTATTATGGCTAACACACTCGGTAAGAAAGTATTTACAGTTATTTTGATGGCAGGAATGCTGGCTCTCTCTGCTTGTGCAAAGAAGGACTCCGGCGCTGTTCGCGTGACTGGTGGCCGAGGAAGCGGTGTGAGTCAAGGTGGCGGCAGTTCAGGCGGCGGCGGTGGAGCCCCAACGCAAATCCCAAGCTCCTGCTCAAACAGCGTATCTCCTGTAGGTAAAATCTACGATCCACAATATCAATACAGAGACTTCCGTCCAACAGTAGTGAGCTTTGTATCGGCTACTTTGGAGCAACAATATGTAGGACAAATCAGTGGTGATATGTACGCTAAAACAGGCATCGACTTCCAAGCGAAAGTACGATTTGATGACAACGGCGAAGTTATCGCTGACCAATCACAAATCTTGATCTCAATCTTTGACTCTTTCGTGAATACAGTGGATCCACAATCTCAACAATTGATGCAAGCTTACCGTATTTTCTTCGGCAAAGCTTCTGGCGGTCAAATGAGTAACAACGGTCAATACACTGTAAAATTCCAAGATGAGTACGGTGAAGTCACTTTGACAGGCAGCTACAGCTCTTCACAATATTCAACAGGAACTGTGAGTTTCGCGAACTATACCAATGTCAACGGTGGTCAACCCACTTCGGGGCAATTGGGAAGCTTCACGATCAGAACATGCGGAATGTTCTAAGAGATCCTCGATAATAAGCACTGCGTCTTGCTTCTCGCTGAGGCCAGCTCGATGATACGAGTATGCCTCAGCGTTTCATTTTTGACTCCTCCATCCTGAGTTCTGTGGTAGGTGGCAGCTCTGCCATCGATATCCCCAAACTTAATATTCACACTCCGGAAGCCGCGGGTGCATTTTTGCTCAGCTATGGCTTTGATGTTTCTCTCGATTCAGATCTGGAAAAGCTATGGTATTACCACCGTCGCGCCTTGGTCTTGATGTATGAGAAGCTGGGCTTCAAAGAAGAGGAGATCCCCGAAGAGATTCGTGATCGCAAACTTCTGACGGACATCCGTCGTCTTTTGATTTATGCAAGCTCTCACAACCCAGACGAAGCTGAACTGCAGAGATGGTCCTGTGCGGTGATTCGTTGTATGCACGTTTTTGTTCATGCCGAGAATGACCTCTTCAGCTCCTTTTCAGAGGAAATTCAATCGCAGATTTTGTCCGCATTTCAGGATTGCATCGTGAACGATGGGACCAGTCATCGCACGTTCTTAAAAACACCGGAAGCCGATTTGGATCCCATTGAATTGCTGGGCTTTGAAGTGAAGCCGTTTAAGACGTCTTCCAGCACAGTGATTAAATTGTTAGCAAAACCCGATGCTTTGGCCATGAAGATTTTCGACAAGCTGGGCGTGCGTTTTGTCACAAAGAGTTTATTCGATACGTTCCAAGTGGTGCGTTTCTTGGTGAAAGAGAACGTCATCAGCTTCCCACACATTATGCCAGACCAGAGTTCGAACAATCTGTTCCCGGTGGATATTTTTATGGAAGTCTGTGATGAGTTGTCCCAGCGCTTGGATACCTTGGATGATAAAACCATTCAAGAGGCCTTCACCCAGAAATTGAAAGACAGTGGAGACAAAGCCAAATTCTTGCGCAAAGAGAATTTTTTTTCTGGAGAAGATTATCGTTTTATTAAATTTATCAGTCGTAAGTTGATTCATATTAAACCTCAAGGGGGCAAAGAGGACTTCAGTTTCTTCTATCCTTTCGAAGTGCAGATTATGGATGAGTCGGCTCATCAAAAGATTTTATCGGGTCCTTCCGAGCACCAAGCGTACAAGGAAAGACAAAGAACCGCGGCGCGCTTGCGTTTGCTTCCTGACTTGAGTTCCAAATGATTTTAAAACTGCTTTCTTATCCTCGCTCTTTCTTGATGATTTTGTTCTTTCCTCTTTGGACCGTCATTTGTTCGCTCTTGGCGATTTTTGTGATTTTGGTTTTCGACAACCGCCGCTGGGAGGATCAGATTGTTTATCTGTGGACCCATGTGATCTGTTGGATGTTTGGAGTGACTGTCGAAGTGAAGGGCAGGGAGAACCGTCCTAAGGGTGGTTTCCTCTATGTTTTCAATCACACGAGCTTCTTTGATATCTTTGCGATGTCGGGCTATTTGGGCAGCTTTCGTTTTGGTGCTAAGATTGAGCTTTTTAAAATTCCTTTCTTTGGCTTGGCAATGAAGAAGGCGGGGATCTTGCCCATTGCTCGTCACCGTCGCGACGAGGTTTTCAAAGTCTATCAAGGGGCTGAAGAGAGAGTTCGCAATGGCGAGCGCTTCGCTCTGGCACCAGAAGGCACACGTCAGTCCAAAGAGATTCTGGCTCCTTTTAAATCAGGGCCCTTCATCTTTGCAATCAATGCCAAAGCTCCCATTGTCCCCGTGATTGTTAAAGGGGCGGCTGCGGCTTGGCCGAAGCACAGCTGGGTTCCGATGTTGGGGTTGTGGAAGCAAACCATCACCTTGGAAATTTTGCCACCGGTTTCTAGCGAAGGTTACACCATCGATAGACGCCCTGAATTGCAAGAAAAAGTCCGCCAGGTCATGTTACCTTATTTTCCAGGATCTCCAGTGGGACCTGTGAGGAACGTGAGTCCGGCCTAAGATAAAAGGAGTTTTTTAGAATGAAAAGTTTTAAAGAATTTTGGCCCTTCTATCTGCAAGAGCACTCCAGTCTTAAAAATCGTAAGCTTCACTTTGCGGGAACCTTTTTAGTTCATGTGATTTTGATTTATGCCTTGGTGACTCAGCGCTGGACCGCTTTGTGGTTTTTACCGGTGGTGGGCTATGGCTTTGCTTGGGTGGGACATTTCATGATTGAAAGAAATCGCCCGGCCACCTTCAAACATCCTCTTTGGAGTCTTCTCGGGGATTTTAAGATGTTCTATATGATGCTTTCTGGAAAACTTTGGAAGCCTTGATCTGAACTCAACGAACTGCGCCCTTAGTGTAGTGGTACTTAAGAAGATCGCCGCTCGACCACAGTGTGAGCATCCTGACAATTGGGAGATCCCAAGCCCCCTTTCCCGAGCATCCAGCTCGGGAAACCAAGATTAGGGGGCTCAGTTTATGAAATTAAAGCTTTGTCATGTCTTGGGAAAGAATGGCAGTTGGCAAAGATGTCTTGTACAAGAGGCCTCCGTCGGAGGTGAGTCTTGGGATCGTTTCGCAGAAATCTTCTTTTCTTCGGTTGTCTAGCTATTGTTGTTTTGGTTCTCGTGGGGTTTCAAATGTCCACGCCTCAACCTTCAAAGATTCACTATATACGTCCCGACATGGAGAGCTTTTATAACGAGCCCCTCACAGTTCAGCAGAAAGATTATGAAGGCAGCTCCGAGGATGGAAACTACTGGATGGATTTTGAAGTGGCTCCGCGATGGATCGCCTTGGACCGCCTCTTGGTGCGGACGCGCGGGTGCTTAGCGAATCTCTCGATCAATGATCAGCCCGTCCCGCTGAAAGAAGGGGATTGGAAACTTCTTTGTGATAATAACAAAGGCATTCGTCTTAAGAACATGGCCGGAATTCTTTCAAAAAAAAGCACCTGGAACATTGATGGTTCGACACCGAGCAGCTCCTATGGGATCACTCTCGAAAAAGACTGGTCTGATCCGAAGTTGATTTTTGCTCTGAGCCTTTTGGTCTTGGCCTTAATGACGGCATTGTATCTCAAACTGCCTCTTCCTCAGTATGATGCGCGTTTATTTGTTGTGGCCTTGCTGGGGCTGGGCTTTGTTATTCGTTTTTGGATGACCTTCATTGAGCATCCTCCCGAGTTGGCCATTTGGTCTGACATGGGTGGATACATTGAGCGAGCCATGCAAATCAGCCGCGGAGACTATCGAGAGTCGCAATTGTTTCAGCCCGTCGGATTCACTCTGTGGTCCATGTGGTTGAGAAATTTAGGTGGTTTCGAGTTTTTCAATTGGGGTCAGGTCTTTCTCTCTTGGGGAAGTACAGTTTTTGTTGTGCTCATCAGTTTAAAATATTTCACACAACGTGTTTCGATAGTGGTGGTCTTGCTCTCTGTGTTTCATTTGGGCTGGATTGGCATGGCGGAGTTTCATCTTTCAGAAACTCTTTATACATTCTTGATGATGGCCGGTCTCTACTGGGGATTGCGAGCCATAGAGGGTTCAAGGCTGCGAGATTTCTTGATTTTGGGTGTGCTGACCATGGCGGCTTTTTATGTCAAAGGCACCCATAGTTTCTTTGTTCCTCTGTTCAGTGCTTGGTGGTTGTTCAAAAATCGTCGGCAATTCAATAAGGCCTTTGTGCAGCTCTCTGTGATGGCCATCGGTTGCTTGATTGTTGCGACTCCTCATCTGGTATGGACCGCAAAAAAATACGGCAAAGCTCATTTCGGACCCACTGCAGGTGCCTTGAATTTTGTCGAGGGCAAATGTCCTTCCAAGAACAATGCGGACTCGAGCGGTTCAAGCTGGATGTCGCCTTTATTTACGGTGATAGGTGAGACCACTAAAAAGAAATGGGATAGACCTTTCACAGATCAAAAGTATTTTTGGAAAGAGGGTTTGAAATGCATTCAAGCCGATCCTTGGGTCATGGTTTCGAGTGTACGTTATGTGTATTACCTTTTCTATGACAATCCAGCGTGGCCCTTGGGGACTCTGTCGAATGCAAAGAGCATTGACCTGTGGACCAAGCTTTACAGCTATCTCTTTATTCCGGTGAGTCTCTTGGGATTCTTGGTCTTGCTGCGGTTGAGAAACTCCGTGGCATGGCTCGGTGGACTTTACATTGCCGCCCTTTTTCTGACGGTTTATATATTCAAATCCGAATTGCGCTTTCGGCTTCCCTTTGACGGAATCTTTATTCTATGGGGATCTTATGGCGTCTTTTGGCTTTACGAGAAACTGCGAGTGGAATCTCGCAGTTCAGGGGCAGTTTTAGTTTTTAACCACTTGCCAGCGCATGTCGCTGAGAGAACTCCGCAATTTCACTCGGTTCAAGCCCGTGTCGACGAAGATTTGGATTTGTGAGTTTGGCAAAGCATCGATTTGAGTGATTTTTAAAATCTTAGGATTGCGATGGTAAGCGCCCTCGATGGCTTCAGCGATCTGGTCCCAGCGGATGAAGGGATCAAAACTCCGGCCTTTGTTCACACTTTGATAGGAGCCAATAAACCAGGCTCCTTTCGGGTGAATACTGACAGGGAAGTTGCCTTTGGCAAATTGCGGAATCAGAGTCCAAGTCAGGCCATCTTCGGTGCGATAGACCCCTTCGGCAGAAACTAATCCTTTCAAAGAACTTTTTCCTTCAAAGGCGATAGAATAGATTTCTCGCTTCATCAATTCGTCTGTGGTGATGGTGCGAGCATCCACCTTGGTGGGTTCGATGATGAGATTTGATTTTTGCCACCACACTTCGCCATGACCATTCAAGCGACTGATACCCCAGATATGGGCTTCGGGCTTAATAATCTCAACACGTGAGCGAATTTGCGGGCCGTAGCCATCGCTCGCTTCAGAAATGATGCCGCGATGGGCGTTGGTGACATAGGCTCGAACTTCGCCAAGGGGAATACGCTCGCCAGTGACGGTGACGAGGAACTCATTGTCACGGTGAGTGACGGCCAACCAATGCTTTTTATTGTGATAAGCCAAGTTGGCAAAGTCTGCCTTTGAAGCAAAGTGATTCACATCCGCATAGCCAGTGTGGTCTTTGTATTTGAATTTAACAAAACCTTTTTCAAAGCCCAGAGCGATCACTCTTTGAAGACGAGGCAAGGTGGTCATGATTCGCGAGGAAGCCAAAGGTGAAGTGCGAATATAAGTGTCAATAAGGTTGATGAAAACACCAGGGTCATCACGGCGAGCTTGCAAGAGATGAAGAGGAATCCAACCCTGAGTTTTGCTGGGAACTTCTTCCACGCGAGCCCAGTAAGAGTCCGCTTCTAGAATGTTCACCCGAGCCTTAGGCGAAAGAGATTTTACAGCTGAGGCCGTGCTTTGATTCAAACTCAAAAGTTGAACCGCAGATTTGGTTTCGGCAAAGCGGGCAATGTGAATGTCGCGAAGCAGATGAGAGCCGGGGAGAGTGTAGTTCTTTTTGTCCCAGCTCACCTGAAAATGAACCTTCATTTCAGAGCGCAAAAGACGGCCGTCAAGGCTGCTGCGACTCATCTGTCCTGAAGGAAAAACACTGTCGGGAGAACGGAAAAAAGAGAGGGCCTGGCCTGCGTCCGTGGACAGAGCTGCCTGACTAAGAGAACCGAAGAAAATCAAAGAGATGCACGTGCTTGTTACGGATCGCATAACATCCATTTTGAGGGGTTCAACCCGCCGCTCTCAAGACCAGAACTTTTGACCTCTGGTCTAAAGTGAAGTAATCGTACTAAGTTAGTTTAAAACTCTAGGCTATTCCCTCGGAAATCCTCCTTTTTAGGCAGAATTTGACAGAAATAGCCTCTATTAATAACGCGGAGTAGCAATGGATATCAAATTGATCGGCGTCATCGGCGCTGGACAGATGGGAAATGGAATCACTCAAGTCGCAGCTCATTTTGGCTACAACGTCATCATGATGGACGTGAACGGCACAGCCTTAGAAAAAGGCATGGCGACAATCTCTGGCAGCTGTGATCGCATCATCAAAAAAGGCGCGATGACTGAAGCCGAGAAAGCAACACTTCTGGGTCGTATCAAGACAGCTCAAGAAATCTCGGCATTGAAAGATTGCGATATCGTGATCGAAGCGGCGACGGAGAACATCGATTTGAAATTGAAAATCTTCAAAGAGTTGGATGCGGCTGTTAAGCCTCAGGCTCTTCTGGTTTCTAACACGTCTTCAATCTCTATCACAAAAATCGCGGGTGTGACGAAACGTCCATCGCAAGTGGCGGGCATGCATTTCATGAATCCAGTTCCTTTGATGAAATTGGTGGAAGGCATCCGTGGTTTGCAAACTTCGGATGAGACTTTTAAAGCCGTCAGAGCTTTGGCTGAAAAAATGGACAAAGTTTTCGTTGAGTCTGTGAAAGACATGCCGGGCTTTATCGTGAATCGCATCTTGATGCCGATGATCAACGAAGCGGTTTACACCCTTCATGAAGGCATTGCTTCGGTGGACGCCATCGACAATGCAATGAAGCTGGGAACAAACCAGCCAATGGGTCCTTTGACTTTGGCGGACTTCATTGGCTTAGACACTTGTCTTGCGATCATGAATGTTCTCCATGATGGTTTGGGTGATTCTAAATATCGTCCATGTCCATTGTTGGTAAAATACGTTGAAGCCGGTTGGTTGGGACGTAAAACAGGTCGTGGTTTCTACGACTATTCTCAAAAATAATTTCTACGGGGATTTGCTATGAGTAATTTTTCTTTTAAAACTTTGATTCTTGAACAGCAGGTTAATGGCGTTTGGATTCTGAAAATCAATCGTCCCGAGGCTTTGAATGCCTTGAATTCAACGGTACTCAATGAAATGGGTGAGGCTCTTCGTCAGATTGGCGAAATGCCTTACGAGGACGCGCGTGTTTTGATCATCACAGGGGCTGGTGAAAAAGCTTTTGTGGCTGGCGCGGATATCAAAGAAATCTCTGAACTTGATGACGAAAAAGCAGTGAGCTTTGCTCAACGTGGCCAAAGCATTTTCCATGAGCTGACTTTGCTCAAAATCCCTGTGATCGCAGCAGTGAATGGATTTGCATTAGGTGGTGGTTGTGAACTTGCATTGGGTTGTGATTTCATTTATGCCGCTGAAAACGCAAAATTCGGTTTACCAGAAGTGAGCTTGGGATTGATTCCAGGTTTTGGTGGAACCGTTCGTATGGCTAGAGCCATTGGTCAAAGAAAAGCCCGTGAGTTAACATATACCGGTGCCATGATTTCAGCTCAGGAAGCTCTTTTTTATGGTTTGGTGAACAAGGTGGTTCCTGCGGCGGATTTGATGCCGACAGTATTGAAAACTGTGGAAGCTATTCTTTCAAAAGCTCCGATCGCTGTGGGATACGCAAAAAGATCCATCAACCAAGCTTGGGATATGGATGTTGAAGAAGCTCAAAAGAACGAAGCCAACATCTTCGGTGAGCTCTTCAGCACAGAAGACGTGCGTGAAGGCACGACTGCATTTATTGAAAAACGTAAAGCTGCATTTAAGGGACAATAATGGCCTACACTCCAAAGAATCCGATCCGTATCGTCACTGCTGCCGCTCTCTTTGACGGACATGATGCCAGTATCAATATCATGCGCCGTATTTTACAAGATCTGGGCGCAGAAGTGATCCATCTTGGTCACAATCGCTCGGTGAGCGATGTGGTCAAGGCTGTTTTGCAAGAAGGCGCGCAAGGTGTGTGCATCAGCTCTTATCAGGGCGGGCACATGGAGTACTTCAAATACATGAAGGACCTTCTGGATGAAGCTGGCGCCGGCTACGTGCAAATTTATGGCGGAGGCGGAGGAGTGATCGTTCACGATGAAAAGCGTGAACTTGAAGATTATGGCATCGCTCAGATTTTCCATCCGGATGATGGTCGCAGATTAGGTCTTGAAGGCATGATCCAGATGATCATCGAAGGTTGTGACTTCGATCTTTTGGCGAAGCAAAAAGAATTTAAAACTAAAAAGAACATCTTTGAAGGCGACACCGTTCCCTCTGTGGAATTGGGTGTGGCTCTGACTGCTATTGAAAATGGTGTTCGTGATGTCTCGTTGAGTGGCTATGGACTTGAAGGTCACAAAGCCAAGTCCGCGCCTCTAGTTCTTGGTATCACAGGAACGGGCGGAGCCGGTAAGTCTTCTTTGATCGATGAATTGGTTCAGAGGTTCTTGAATGCATATCCAACAAAGACCATTGCCGTGGTCTGCGTGGATCCTTCCAAACGCAAAACAGGCGGTTCGCTCTTGGGCGACCGTATCCGTATGAACTCTCTGTCGCGCAATCGCGTGTACATGAGATCAGTGGCTTCTCGTGGATCTGGGAAAGAGATTGCCTCTTCTTTACCGGACATTTTGAATTTCGTAAAACAATTGGATTTTGATTTTATTATTGCCGAGACCTCAGGGATCGGACAAGGAAACATGGCCATCACTGAAGTCAGTGATATGTCCATGTACGTGATGACATCGGATTTTGGTGCTCAATCACAACTTGAAAAAATCGACATGATCGACTTTGCTGACCTCGTGGCGGTGAATAAGGCAGATCGTCGGGGAGCTTTGGATGCTCTTCGTGATGTGACCAAGCAATACAAACGCTCTCGTAAGATCTTTGATGATAAGTACGAAGTGCCGGTGTTCTTGACTCAAGCCTCTCAGTTCAATGATGGGGGCGTGAATAAGCTGTTCTTTAAACTCAGTGACATCTTACTTGAAAAGCAAGGCAAGAACTGGGAAGTGGATCCTCACTTCAGAAACAACATCCTCTCTGCAGAAGAGCATGGAATCATTCCTGCCGACAGACAGAACTATTTGGCTGAAATCACTTCAACTATTCATAAATATAAAAAACGCACCGAAACTTTGGCTGAAGAAGCGTCCAAGTTGGGATCTCTGCAAAAGGTGGCTCCACTTTTAGGCGTAAGCCCTGAAAAAGTGAAGCAAGCTGAAACTCAGCTTTCTGCAGAATTCACTACGGAAGAATTGGACCAATTAAAGAACTGGGACAAATTCGCAACGATGTACGCTGGAGACGAACTGGTCTTTAAAGTCCGTGATAAAGAATTGCGCCAACCTTTGGTGACAGAGTCTTTAAGTGGAACGAAGATCCGCCGCGTGGTGGTGCCTAAGTTGAAAGACTGGGGCGATCGCTTCCGGTATTTGAAACTTGAAAATGTGCCAGGTGAATTCCCTTACACAGGTGGGGTGTTCCCTTTGAAACGTGCCGATGAAGATCCGAAGCGCATGTTCGCTGGGGAAGGAACTCCGGAGAGAACCAACCGTCGTTTCCATTATCTCACCAAGGGTGAAACGGCTCATCGCTTATCCACGGCATTTGACTCTGTGACGTTGTATGGACAAGATCCTGACAAGCGTCCAGATATTTTTGGTAAAGTGGGCGAGTCGGGTGTGAGCATCTGTACTTTAGAAGATATGAAAAAACTCTTCAAAGGTTTCGATCTTTGCAACCCGAATACCAGCGTGTCGATGACCATCAATGGTCCGGCGCCGATGATCTTGGCTTTCTATTTCAATACAGCCATCGATCAACAAGTTGAAAAGAAAGAAACAGAATTGGGTCGTCCGTTGAACGAGACGGAACTTCGTGATGTGGCAAACTGGACCTTGCAACAAGTGCGGGGAACGGTTCAAGCCGACATCCTGAAGGAAGATCAAGGGCAGAACACTTGCATCTTTTCGATCAACTTTGCTTTGAAGATGATGGGCGATATTGCTGAGTTCTTTGTACAAAACCGAATCAAGAATTTCTATTCTGTGAGTATCTCGGGCTATCACATTGCTGAGGCCGGTGCGAACCCGATATCTCAATTGGCATTCACGCTTTCAAATGGTTTCACATTTGTTGAGTATTACTTATCTCGTGGTTTGAAGATCGATGATTTCGCTCCGAACTTGTCCTTCTTCTTTAGCAATGGTCTGGATCCTGAGTATGCGGTGTTAGGCCGCGTGGCTCGTCGTATCTGGGCGGTGGCGATGCGCGACCTTTACAAAGGCAACGATCGCTCACAGAAACTGAAATACCACATTCAGACCTCAGGTCGCTCCTTGCATGCTCAAGAGATTGACTTCAATGATATTCGAACGACTTTGCAAGCCTTGTTAGCGATATATGACAACTGCAACAGCTTGCATACAAATGCATACGATGAAGCGATCACGACACCGACCGAAGAGTCTGTTCGTCGGGCCATGGCCATTCAATTGATCATCAACCGTGAATTCGGAATGACCAAGAATGAGAACCCGACTCAAGGGGCTTACTTCATTGACGAGCTGACAGATCTGGTTGAAGAAGCTGTTTTGAGCGAGTTCAAAAAGATCAATGAGCGCGGTGGTGTTTTGGGTGCGATGGAAACTCAATACCAACGCTCTAAGATCCAGCAAGAGTCTATGTACTATGAGCATCTTAAACATGACGGCACTTTGCCAATCATCGGTGTGAATACCTTCATTGATCCGAAGACCTTGGACCCGAGCTACGTTCCACCTAAGATTGAGTTGGCCCGTGCTTCTTACGAGGAAAAAACCGCTCAATTGGATAACGTGACAAGCTTCCAAAAAGGTCACAAGACCGATGCTGAGCGCGAACTTCAAAATCTCAAAGACACTGTCTTGAACGGTGGAAATATCTTTGGAGCTTTGATGTCAGCGGCTCGTCAATGCAGTTTGTATCAAATGTCCCAAGCCTTGTACGAGGTGGGCGGACAATATCGCCGTAATCTGTAAAACCGATCCCCTGAATTCTTGTTCTCCCGAGCTGGATGCTCGGGAGAGGGGGCTTGGGATCCCCCAATTGTCAGGATGCTCACCCTATGATCGAGCGACAATCTCGTTAAGTATCCCCACACCAGAGATATTCTCTAATCTTTAAGATAAAAAACTTCCATCTAGCAGTGAACTCACTGCCAAGTGGAAGTAGGCATTCACGGCCTTAAGGGAATGGCATCACCGAGATCGGCGCCAAGCGATAAGGTTTATTACTCGTCGCGAACTCCGAATAGGTGTCTCTGCCAGAGCAATAGTAGTCGCTTCCAACCTGCACGCAGACTTTGTAAGCCCCCAGTTCGATATCTGTGATCGTCCCAAGAGCACCAAACTGCGTTGTTTGTGGGGTATTGAAGGCCGTGGTGTTATAGGTTCCTAGAGCTTGTTGACCATAAACATTGTCGCCCCAGCATTTTACAACATTAGTTTCAAGCAAAGCGCAGTAGTTATAATAACCGCCGATCAATTTGACTGTTCCTTGAATGGCGGTGATCTCTGTCGGTACCAAAACGGAAGAAGTGCCTTGCCCCGAATAATAACCCCAGCACCATACCGATTTATCGGCTTTAACGGCACAAGATCCATATCCGCGAGTGGCAATGGCTGTCACGCCAGAGAGATTTGGAACTTCATTATAAGTAAGTCTTTCGACGGTGTCTCCAAGTCCAAGGCCGCCATAGTTGTTTTGACCTGCGCAGAAGACTTTGCCGGAACTCTTCAGGACACAGGTGTGATTAGAGCCCGGTTTGATATCGACGTTGTCATTACCCAATGCTGTTAAACGATAAGGCGAGAGTTTATCATTGGTGTCGCCAGTCCCCAAGTTACCTAGTGTATTGTAGCCCCAGCAATAAGCTTCACCATCTTTGATCGCGCAGATGGCGTTATTGCCGATATTTCCACTAACGGCGGTCACTCCAGAGACCATGCCCGTTGGCGTTACCGGATTTCCTGATGAAGTGGTGTTGCCGACGCCTCGAACTTGATAGTGTCCCCAGCATTTGAGCTCGCCCGAAGAGTGAAGTGCACAAGTGCCGGAACCCGTTCCTGCAATTTGAGTGTATCCAGAGGTCAAACCTTTGACCGGTGTTGGTGAAAGATATATCGGATCTAAAGAGAGATTTCCTGTTCGGTAGTTCGAAGAAACACCCCAGCAGCGAACAGCTCCTGAGTAGAGGCCACAGGCATGATAATTTCCGTGGAATATTTTGGAAGGGCCGCCGGCGCCTGAAATATTATTGGAAAGAACAGGGCTTGAAAACTGTCCTTCATAGCCATCTCCCAAAGAGCCACTGCCGGCAAAACCACTGCAATAAACTTGTCCGCTACGAACGAAGCATGTGAAGTTGTTTGAATAAATACTTGCTGCGACGGATGTGACATCTTGATCACCTCCAGCGGGGATGCTGAGAGGTTTTACTGTGTCTTCAATAATATTAATACCGACAGCGCCGTAAACATTGGTGCCACGACATTTGAGTTGACCACTGTGAATCACACAGGCGGTTTGGCGCAGATGCATGCCGTCGGCATTGTCGAATTCAGAAATGTGAAGGGGCGAAGTCACTGATCCTGATGTTGATTTTAGCTGAAAGTAGGCATTGTTGCCCCAACAGTAAACTTCTCCGAGAGAATTTTTCGCGCAGGTGTTAAAGTATCCTGCCCAGACATCGACAACGGATCCAATGCCATTCACTTTCAAAGCGACAGGGCTTCCAGAACTTGCAGAGCCTTGTCCAAGCTCAGCATTGGAGTTGCTTCCCCAGCAATAGAGATCATTGGTTTTTAAAGCGCAGGCATGGGTGTGTCCCACCGAGAGCTTGGTCACATCTTGATCGATTGGACTAGGCATGAGCGTCGGTGTGGCTATTTGACTGAAGGGATTACTTGGAGCACGCCCCACCAGATTGTATTGATCTGAACCCCAGCAATACACGCCGCCGTTTTTAAGAGCACAGGTGCTGTAAAATGCCAGACCCACGGAAGTGACGCCTGAGCCTAAAGATGAGATATAAGTCGGAGTCGTTCTGGCTGAACTCGTAGAGCCGTCTCCAACGGAATTAAATCCATTGGTGCTGGAGCCCGTAGAGCCCCAGCAATAAAGTTGGCCCGAAGTGGTTAAAGCACAGACTTTATTGTTTCCGCCGACGGCCGTGGCCACCGGAAGATTGGCTCCAAGAGGGACGTGGACCGGAGCCGTGCGAGCGACTTTATCGCCTTGTCCTAGTTGGTAACCGCTATTGTCTCCCCAACAGTACAGTCGGTTATTTGAAGTGACAGCACAGGCGGAGTTCGTGGTTGCCGTAACTAAGATAGCATCTTTGCCTGCGGGATAGTCATTGTCATTGATATAAACGTAAGCTTTCCCAGACAGGAGTGTGCCGCCGGAAACACTATTGATTTTAATGGCCACCTTGCGGAAGGAATCATCGGAAGCATTATCAACGGTCGTGACGTTGCTAAAATCAACGTAATTTTGACCTTGGGGAATCGTGGCCGTGCCACTGGTTGAAGCCATGGTGTAATCCGTGGGAGACGAAGCACAGTTGCTGTCTCCACAGCTATCAACTTCCCAGTTGATTGTGACGTCACCTTTGTCGGAGCTTGCAGAAAGACTGGCTCTCAGAGATGTTGATTCTCCTTCAACAACGAACACATCTTGAATGCTGACCAGGGGCGGGTCGTCGTCGTCTGTGATCGTCACCACATGAGAAGTTGTCGCCCCTAAGGTGGCTCCAGTACCGGTATTGAGATGCACATTGAAGGTCTCATTGTTCTCATAACGAAGATCATCAATGATGGGAATAACGATATTTGCTGTGGTTGCTCCAGCGAGAATAGTGACGTTTCCAGAGTTGCCCGTATAGTCCGCTTCATTTTCAGCGGGATAGGTTCCACTGTCAGAAAAGCTGTAGGCGGCAGAAACGTTGATATCCACGGAAGAAGGAATCGAGACCTGAACGGTGTGGCTCGGAGAATCATATTCAGAGATCGAAGAGGAGCTGAGAGAAAACTGAAGAACAGGTGTGTTCTTCGTCCAGGTCTTTTCAGTGGCAGAGGCGTCGGCTTGCCAGTTGCCCGCGGTGTCTTTCCCAACGGCACAAAGAGTGACTCCTCCATTGGCAAGGCCTGAGATGTCTTCGACAATTGGGGAATTGATCAAAGTCTCACCTGAGTAGTCGGCGGCAGAGGCGCAGTTTGTAGACGCTGTAGGCCCGATTTTATACTTATAAGACACGATGTCGGTGCCTGAAGGGGTGATGGTCAGATTGTATTTTGCACTATTTCCGGTCGGGAATCCTGTCAGAACCAAAGTGGGAGCCAGGGTATCGAGCACAACAGAGTTTGAAGTGGCCATGGCGCTGATGTTTCCGGCGGCATCGCGAACCCAAGCATAAAGAGTTTTTGAGTTGTTGGTAGCAGACACTGTAAATGAAGCGGGAAGAGCGGCGCCATTAATCCATGAACAGGAAGAAACCGTCATGGAGTTTTCGAGAATACAATAATCTGTCGGGCTCCCCGAGACAGAGCTCGTGATGTTGTAAGTTGTCGAGTTCGTCGGATTGGTGTTGCTAACGCTGAAGACATCAACTGTCGGAGCCATGGTATCAATGACGATGTTCTTATTGGTGCCGAGGGAGCCCGCAGAGGCCAAACCAGGCAGAGTTAAAGTAGCGTCGTTTGTGGCTTCGTCTTTGATTGATGCGGCAACAATAGTCAGTGAGTTTGTTGCCACATAGTTTAAGTCAGCGGAGCTGTCGCCAGCTTGAACCGTGTAGTTGAAAGTCAGGGTGTCGGTTCCGCTTCCAGATGAAAAGGAAGCAGAGCGGGCAGGTGTGGTATTTAAGTTTATGACCGGCGTGCCTGTGACGGCAACGTCTTCTGAAAAACTCACTTGGATGTCGATCACGCTTCCCGCTTTATAGGCTCCATTGGTTTTTGTCGAGGTGACATTGGTGATTGTAGGAACCGTGGTGTCCACGAGAAGGGGCGCCGAGCAAGAAGACTCAATGCTATTCGTTGCTAAGTCGACAGATGTGATCTTGTAGGTGTAAATGGATCCATTGACTCCAGTGAGCGTCTGAGTTTGGCCTGTAGTGCCAGGGTCCTCCGCAGCTCCGAAGGGAGTATCACAATTTGCACCTGTATAAAATTGAACACTTTGACTTGAAAGGACGCTGGCAGACTTTACCCATTCTGCAACGAGCGAAGTCGTATTTGCCGGTGAGCTCTGTTGCCATGCCAATGAAGACGCATTGTTGGGCGCAGAAGTGCTATAGGTGACGGAGTTGTCGGTGCTGGTGGAGGCTGAATTTTGATTTCCACTGGCATCTTGCACCTGTCCTGCAGGAATGAATGGAATGATCGTGCCTTCACCGGAAGTGATCACAGAAAGAGTCCAAGTTTTATTATCCACGGTTGCTAGAGTCCAAGCCATTCCCAATGCTGTGCCATTTTGGGTGATGTCACTGTCTGTGAAAGATGCAGGATTGATAGGCTCGCTGAAGACCACCGTAAAATGAATTGGCAGAGAATTGGTCGGATCAGATTGTCCGGCTTTTTGATTGATGGTTAATGCAGGAGCTGTTGAATCATAAAGCACGCTTCTGTCGGTGCCGGTGGCCAGAGCATTTTCATTGCCCGCTAGATCTGTGACTGCTCCCGCGCTGAGAGAAGGAATGATCGTGCCATCTGCGGTGACAGAAGTGGCCCTCACTGTGAAGGTGATGAAGTCTGAAGTCAGAGCAGTCCAAGTGACACCCGTCGCAGTTCCGGTTTGCTGAATGTCGGCGGCTGAAAGGGCCGAGACTTGTTCGCTAAAGGTCACTGTGAATTCCACTGGCAGAGTGCGTGCGGGATCTGCTTGACCTACTTTTTGTTCGATGGTCACGGTCGGCACAATACTATCATAGAACCAGTCATGACTTGTGGCTTGGCTATAGAGCTGCCACACGCCGTGACTTTCTTGGCCGATCACGCAAAGGCGTAAATTTTGATTGGCCCAGCTTGCAAGATTTGTCGTGATAGACTGAGCGATGGCAAGATCTGCAGAATAGCCACTGGCCACAGAACAATTGGTTGAAGCGGCAAGACCCACTTTGTATTTGTAGTTGGTGATGTCGATTCCAGAAACCGCCACGTTCAAGGCCGAAGCATTGCTGCGAGAGTTGGGAAGACCACCAAGAATAGCAGTCACTTCAACACTCAGGCCTTTAAGACTACTGCTGCCATTGTCCGCTTGAGCAGGATTTGTGTAAGACCAAGTGAGACTCGAAGAATCTGAGGCCGCGACTCCTGAAGAGTAGGTTAAGACCACAGTGCATGAGCTTCCGCCCGTCAGAGTGCCGGCGCAGGAGCCCGCGATTCCTGGGAACGATCCACCTTTAAATGAAAAAGGTGCAGAGAGAGATGAGAAGACAAGTGTTTCTGCCGTGGCGTCTCCTGTGTTGGTGAATGTCAGGGTGCGATCGGCCGAATCGTTGATCAGGTGCGCACCGAAATCAACCAGCGCGAGACTGGCTTCAACTTTTGCAGGAGTCGTTCGGTCTTGAACGATCAGTCTGATGGTGCTGTCGTTGAGGCTTTCGAAATTCACGCCAGAGAAGAATAAATTGAAACTCTCATCATCTTCGATAAAGGCGTCTTTCTTGGGCTTGATTTTAAACGTGATTGTGGTGGGTTCGAGGGAATCGACTTCGATTTCTCCAGAACTCACTTCGAAATCTTCATCGGGATCTAAAATGCTCCAGGCCAAACCCACGGGTTTGCTTTGAAGATTGGGAATGTGGGGCGTCTGCACAAGAACTGAAATTTCATATTCCTGACCTTCTTCCAAAATCATTTCACTTCCAGAGGTCACGCTGATTTTACGAAGAACTTGATCGGCAGTAATGGATGGAGAGACGACAAGATCAAAAGAACAGCTTGCAATGAACAGAGTGCTCAGCAAGAGGAATAGAATCCTAAGTGATTGATGCGCGAGACGTTCCGTAAGTACCATGTGGATCTTATCGGTAAAAGCTACTTATGTGTTTAATTTTACGAGGCTAAAATGTTCCATTCCTGAGTTGAAACAAGATGATAATTCCTTAATTTACCTGACTAGTAATGAAACACTTTTAAACTGATCCATGAGAGCTGCGGTAAAAATACGCTAGTCCTTGGTTTCCCGAGCTGGATGCTCGGAAAAGGGAGCTTGGGATCTCCCAATTGTCAGGATGCTCACACTATGATCGAGCCACAATCTTTTTAAATATCACCTCACGAAGGAATCGAGGACGGGATCTAAGGGAAAGGACGAGTTGAAATTGGAGCAATCCTATAAGGTTTATTATTTCTTGCGAACTCGGAGTATTTGTCACCTCCTGCACAATAATAGTCACTGCCTACCTTTACGCAGGTCCTCCACGACGCCATAACCCAGTCTGAGATAGTCCCCAGATTGGCAAACTGAGAGGTTGTGGGAGTATAGCTATAGGTTGGGCTCATTGTGCCGTCGCCCATTTGTCCGTACATATTCATACCCCAGCATTTCCAGATGCCATTGGTTTTTGCACAATAGTTATCTGTAGTACCCACGATTTTCGTGGTGTTGGGGAGCGCGGTCATTTCAGTCGGAGTGGAGCGATTGGAAGAGTTGCCATCGGCAAGAACTCTACCCCAGCACCAGACGGTACCATCGTTACGAATAGCGCAGAAGCCCCCGGCAATAGCGCCGATTTGCGTGATATTGGAGAGAGTCGGTACTTCCGTGAACGTATAGCGTGGAGTCGTATCGCCCATGCCCAGACTGCCATAAGCATTGCTACCCGAGCAAAGAACTTTGCCTGTTGATTTAACCAGACATGTTGTATAGGAAGCGAAGCCTACAGCAATGACATCGGCTCCCTCTGGAACCAAGTAAGGTGAGGTTTGGTGGGTCACGTTACCTGTTCCAAGAGCGCCATAGTCGTTCGTGCCCCAACAGTAAGTTTGGTTGTTTTTCAAGGCGCAAATAGAAGTGCTGGATGAACCACCCATAATAGCGGTGACTCCTGAATCGAGTCCCGTGGGTGTGGAAGGATTTCCCCCGAATGTGCTTGCACCAATTCCTCGGATAGAGTTGTAACCCCAACATTTAACTTCTCCTGAGGAGTGAAGGGCACAGGTCCCGCTACCGGTAGCAACTATATCGATGTATCCAGCAGTAAGTCCTTTGACTGGAGTAGGCTCCATATAAATTGTTTCTGGAGATTGATTTCCGGCTCTATTATAGACGTTCCACCCCCAACATTTGACGGCGCCAGAGAAGAGGCCACAGGCATGATTTGTACCTTGGCTTATTTTCGAAGCCCCGTTGACGCCAGATATATTCGTGGCGAGTTGTGGTGTGGCAAAGGCTCTAATGTATCCATCACCTAAGTTGCCAGATCCTCCGAAGCCAGTACAATAAGGTTGTCCTGATCTAATGAAGCAGGTGTAAGTATTGTCTGCTCCGACCGCTACGTCAGTGACTGAAGCCGCGCCACCAACGGGAATGGTTAGATTCAGAACTTCTGCTCCACCGGCTTCGTTGTGACCAATGGAACCGTATTGATTGTTTCCGCGACAGCGCAATTCACCGTTTTTAAGGAGACATAAAGTTCTTTGCACAATGATTTTATCTGCCTGATCAAAATCGGGGATGCGAGTGGGCGTAGATAAATATGTCACTGATTCTGGCAATTGTTTTTCGTTATTGCGCCCCCAGCAATAGACTTCATCAGAAGAGTTCTTTGCGCAGGTCCCATAGTATCCTGCCCAAATATCGATGATATCATTTCCTAGGCCAATAGCTTTTGCTGCTGTGATTTGTGGATTGGATGCAGAGTTCGTGTTGCCCCGGCCCAACTCACCGTTGTTGTTGTTGCCCCAACAATAAACTTCTCCAGAGATGAGGGCACAGGCATGGGCCGCGCCCATAGAGATTTTTGAAACACCGGCGTTGAGAGGAGCTGGCATAGCCACAGGAACTTTCGTAACGACAGCAGGATCTGTTCTCGTGCCTCCCACAATACCATTGTGGTTTGAACCCCAGCAATAGACTGCGCCGCTCTTAAGGGCGCAGGTATTGTAACCACTGACAGCGATTTCGGAAACTCCGGATCCCAACGTCGAGATGAGCGTCGGTGAAAATCGGGTCGAAGACGAATTGTCTCCGATGAGTCCCGTACCTGAACCGCTCGCTGATCCGCCATACCCCCAACAGTACACTTGGCCGGCTACCGTGAGTGCGCAAAAGCGATTGAAAGCCCCAACAATGTTAGTGATGGGCTGTGAAGCGCCAATGACAACCTCGACAGTTCCTTCTCGAGTTTCGGTGTCTCCTTGTCCCAGTTGGGCTTGATTGTTGGCGCCCCAACAGTAGAGTTTCTGGTTCCCAGCAATAGCGCAAACGTTCTCGTAATTGGTCGCAATTTTCACTGCATCTTTTCCTGCAGCATAGTCGTTGTCATTGATGATCACTTCGGCCTTGCCGGCAAGTAAAGTTCCACCCGTGACTGACGTTATTTTGATGGGAATACGACGGTGGGTCTCATCAGTGGCATTGTCTACAGTGTTGACGAGACCGAAATCCACATAGGAACTGCCTTGGGTGATAACAGCAGAACCACTTGTAGCCGGCATAGTGTAATCCGCAGGACTGTTGGCACAATCGGAGCCCGTGCATGAATCAAGATCCCAATTCAGAGTGATATTTCCTTTGTCTGAGATAGCCGAAAGACTTGCGCGCAAAGACGTGGACGTCCCCTCAATAACATACACATCCTGGATGCTGATCAGTGGTGGATCATCGTCATCCGTAATGGTCACAAGATTTTGAACTTGCGACCCGAGAGTTGCTCCTGTGGCCGCAGTTAAGTTCACATAGAAGGTCTCATTATTTTCATAACGAAGATCGTCAATAATAGGAATGATGATATTGGCCGTGGTATTTCCAGCAAGGATGGTCACGGTCCCCGAAGTGCCATCATAATCCACACCATTGGTTGCGGGGAAGGTTGGGCCTGCTGAAAAGTTATAGGAAGCAGAAACATTGATGTCTACGGCGCTGGGAATAGAAACTTGAACTGTGTGAGAGGGACTGTCGTACTCTGAGATTGAAGAAGAGGTGAGGGTGAACTGCAATACCGGAGTCGCCTTGGTCCAAGTTTTGACTGTTGCGGAGGCCAAAGCCTGCCAATTGCCCGCCGTGTCCTTGCCGACAGCGCAAAGAGTGATGCCCCCATTTGCAAGACTTGAGATGTTTTCCACAATCGGAGTGCTGATCAAAGTTTCTGTCGAATAGTCCGTCACAGAAGAGCAATCTGTTGAACCTGTGACTCCTAATTTATAGCGATAAGAAACAATATCTGTTCCTGAAGGTGTAATAGTTAAGTTGTATTTAGCACTGGATCCCGTAGGAAATCCAGACAGAGCGAGAGTGGGAGCTAAAGTGTCTAACACCACGGCATTGGAAGCAGACATAGCACTCGTATTGCCGGCGGCATCACGAACCCAGGCATAGAGAGTTTTAGAGTTATTGGTTGCTGAAACCACGAAAGAAGCAGGCAATGCAGCTCCCGATGTCCACACGCAGTTCGAAGACAGGGTGCTATTCTCGAGAATGCAATAGTCCGTTGGTGAGCCAGAAACTGCAGAAGTGATACTGTAAGTCGTCGAATTTGTAGGGCTCGTATTTGAGACCGAGAAAATATCAATGGTTGGAGCCACGGTGTCGATGACAATATTTTTGTTTGTGCCGAGAGAACCTACCGCAGCGAGGCCAGGAAGAGTGAGACCGGCATTGTTTCCAGCTTCATCTCTGATTGAAGCCGACGCCACGGAGAGCGAATTGGTTGCCATATAGTTTAAATCTGCAGCAGCATCCGTGGCTTGAACAGTGTAAGTAAAGTTCAAAGTCGATGTGCCGCTCCCTGAATTGTAGGTGGCCGAGCGAGCTGGGGTGGTGTTCAAAGCAAGGGATGGTGTTCCCATGACCGTGACATCTTCAGAGAACTCAATTTGAATATCAATGACTGAACCTGCTTTATAGGCGCCATTGGTTTTTGTCGAAGTGATGTTGGTGATCGTCGGCACGGTGGTATCCACTGTCAACGGAGCTGAACAGGAAGAATCCACGCTGTTCGTCGCCAAGTCTACAGAAGTAATGATATAACTATAAGTGGTCCCAGAGACGCCGGTGAGGGGGTAGGTCGTGCCAGAGACTCCGGCATCATGGGGAGAACCTAAAGCCACATCGCAATTAGTTCCGGTGTAAAACTGAACGCTTTGACTCGAGAGAGTGCTGACAGATTTGACCCATTCCGCAACCAAAGAAGTCGTGTTCGTTGGTGAGTTCTGTTGCCAAGCCAGTGATGATGCATTGTTGGGAGCCGAGGTGCTGTAGGTGACAGAGTTGTCTGTGCTTGTAGAAAGAAAATTCAAGTTTCCTGAAAGATCAGTCACAGCATTGGCCTGAATTGAAGGCACTATGGTTCCATCGCCAGTGGCTGAGATGGCAGAAAGAGTCCACGTTTTATTGTCAGTCGTGCTTAAGGTCCAAGCGAGCCCCAAAGCCGTTCCGCTGGTAGTTATATCGCTGGTATCAAAGGACGCCGGATTGATGGGCTCACTAAAGACCGCCGTAAAAAGAATGGGCAAAGCATTGGTTGGATCGGACTGACCTGCTCTTTGATTGATCGTAAGAGAAGGGCGAATAGAATCATAAAGTACACTATTGTCGGTGCTGGTTGAGAGAGTGTTTTCGTTGCCAGCGAGATCTGTGACCGCTCCCGCGCTGACAGACGGCATGATTGTTCCATCTGTGCTGACTGCCGTGGCTTGAAGAGTCCAGGTGATAGAGTCCGAAGTCGTCAAATTCCAGACGACACCCGTGGCTGTTCCAGTTTGTTGAATATGAGTGGTCGAAAAGCCTGAGATCTCTTCACTAAAGGTGACGGTGAACTCCACTGGCAATGTGCGCGCAGGATCTGCCTGTCCTGACTTTTGATTGATTGTGAGAGTGGGGATCGTGTTGTCATAAAACCAATCGTGAAAAGTCGCTTGGCTATAAGGTTGCCAGATACCGTGGCTCTCTTGGCCGATCACGCAAAGACGTAGGTTTTGATTGGCCCAGGTCGTGAGTGAATTGGTAATGGGTTGGGCGATTCCTAAATCAGAAGTGTAACCGCTGGCCACCGAACAATTTGTGGACGCTACGGGGCCCAGCTTATAACGATAGTGGGTGATATCAATCCCGGAAACAGAAACATTGAGATTTTCACTATGGCTTCGCTCTGGTGGAGTAGAGCCTAGGATCGCCGTCACTTCAACGCTCAAACCTTTAAGATCTAGAGCGCCATTATCTGTTAGGTCAGGATTTGTGTAATTCCAAGTGAAAGCTTGAGAGTGAGATGCCGCTGTTGCCGAGCTGTAGCTCAAGATAACTGTGCAAGAGGACGAGCCCGTGAGGCTGTTGGCACAAGTGCCTCCCAGGCCCGGGAATGATCCGCCTTTGTAACTGAAGGGAGCCATGGGGGTGCTCCAAATTAAATTTTGAGCGGGGGCATCACCGGTGTTTGTGAAAGTCAACGTGCGGTCTTGTGAACCATTGATCAGTTGCGCACCAAAATTCACTTCTGCCAAAGAGGGTTCAACTTTGGCTCTTGTTGTACGATCCAAAACGGTGAGTGAGATATTGGTGTTCTCAAGTCCCTCGAAGCGAGTTCCAGTAAAGATCAGAGAAAAATGTTCATCACTTTCGATCTCTGCATCCTTGAGGGCTTTGATGCGGATCTTTGCGACTGTCGAAAGCTCACTGCCCACCTCGATGGTGCCGCTTGAGTTTTCGAAATCTCCTTGAGGATCTTGGATCTCCCAAGACAAAGTCGTGGATTTATATTGGAGATTGGGAACGTAGGGAGTTTCTACATTCAGAGAGACTTCGTATTCAACACCTTCTTCGATAATGAGCTCGGATTCTCCCTGAACCGAAACTTTGCGCATGACTTGTTCTGATGTGATGGCCGGCAAAACTGCGAGATCGAAAGAGCAAGAGGACAAAGCAATCCCCATGGCTCCATACATGAAAGTATTTCTGAAAATTCCAAAACGATCCCGGTGTTTCATACAAGATACTTATCGGGAAGGTGTTCCGTCTCTTTGAGCTGTAGAGTGCGAATGCGATCCCCATTTGCATTGGGAACGCGTCTTTGGGCCATAAACTGTCTGAACTGTAATTTAAGGTGTCTCTGAATGAGAATTATGGGGAGTGCGGTGGTGTCTGAGATCCTACCAGAAAGCGGATCTCAGAGGAAAGTGGTCTGCTGATCGAGAAAGGCTGTGGCCTAGAAGTAGGCCACGGCTCCAACTGTAAACATATGAAGATGATCGGTGTCACCGCCATCCTTATCTTTGAAAATATCCGTGTCCATAACGTCTTGACGGTACTCCAAATGCAGGTGCAAGTTGTCAGCAATTTGAATGCGATCGCCGATGGTCCAAACCTGCAACTTGTCGCCACCAGAATAGAAAACTCCAGTCACGCTATTGAGTGCATCCAAGTTGTCCGCGCCAGCTAAAGATTCATAACGCAAGCCAAAGGTGTGTTTCAACCACGTGTAAGAAAGCTGTGCCGTGATAGATTGAGCAGAGATCTCGCTGCCACCATTTGGTTTTTGTGCACGAGAATCGAAAGTGACGGCGGCGACGAAGGCCTCTGTGAATTTGTAGCTCACCCAAGCATTCCCTGCCTTTTTTTCAACTTGTTGAGTCGGAGTCGCACTGTCTCGGTCCGTTCCGAAGTAATAGCCGCCAAACCAGGTCAAAGAGTTCCAAGCGCCTGTTGCCGAGAACTCGGTGGTTTTTGTGGGCGTGTAGTCATCACCATACAGATTGTAAGTGCTGCGATTGTATGAACTGAGAGTCAAAGAGAGATAGTCCCCTGGATTGTAGCGAAGACGAACACCTTCGCCATATCCAGGAACCAGGCTTTGATAAGTCACCGTGTTCGTGTAGAACGTGTTCTCTGAGCGATTCAATGACTCGTAACCCATGGTCGAGCAGAGGCGACCGAAACCGACAATAAATTCAGGGCGAATTTTGTAATAGATTTCGAGCTGCTCTAAGGTGCCGAAGTTTTGTTTGGTTGTCGTTGTTCCCGTGGTTGTGACTTCGAGAGGCTGATAGTTGAAGCGCGCTAAGAAAGAAAACTCATCAGTTTCTTTGGCAGCCACCAACTGACCTTGATAGAGTCGGTACTGATCATTCCCTGCGCCGCCGTTGGCCGGGTAGTAGTTGTCACCTGAAGAGAGATTGTTGTAGTCAAATGAGACTTCTCCTGAGAGCTTAATTCCTCCTATGTCGAGGGCATGAGCGGAGAAAGATGTTACAAGGGACGCAAGGGCGAACATAATATTAAGTGACTTCACAGGGGTCCTTTTCTTATCAGGGCTGATGGTTTGTACGCAGACGTTTCGGGAATTGGAAATGGATGTTAAGTCCAGTTATGTAAGTGATTCTTAGATCAAATAGAAAGGTCCTGTTTAGTACCTTAGTACAGGGTCGGAACATTTTTTAGAGCAAACCCGATTTTTTAATAAATGTGAGCTTATATTGGTCCAGGAATATTCCGAAGAGAAGGAGGTGGAATTTATTTTGAAAAATGGAAGGCAACCATGAAACAGTCGATTGGATCTTGGACAAAAGGTATTAAAGGTCGCTTGCTCTTTGTAGCGGTTTTCCCCTTTATAGCCTTTGGAATTATTTTCTTCTTTACCTTTTCAGGTCTGAATAAGATCAGTGCTCTGGTGGAGAGTGCTCACAATGATATTCTTCCCAATGTCAGCATACTCGACGACATGTTGCTCTCGCAAAATCGCTTCGGGTATAGAGTTTGGGAAGGTATTAGCAATGCCGACGAACGCGCCGAAGTGACTAAAGAAGCTAAGGCCTCTTTGAATCTCTTCAAACAGGCCTTCGAAGAATATCAGAAAACTTCTTTTGATCCCGAGGAAGAACAGCTGTTTTCTTCAGTGAAAGAAAGTTTTCCTCTCTATATTAGCACTGCTGAAAAAATCATTGCAGGATTGAATACCAACACTCCGGATTCAGTTGAATCGTCTAAGGCTCTCTTGGATCAAGATTTACACCACATCTCGGCTAAACTTGAGGCCTTCATTGAAAAGGCCACGTCTAACTACGATAAACGGGCTGCTCGTGAGAGTGCTCAGTTCGATCATGATCGTAAGCAAATCATCAATTTGATGATTGCAGTGACCTTGTGTGCAGGTCTGGCCATTTTGGCTTTGCAAATGCTCACGGGAGCAAAGATTTCTAAATCTGTTGGTGGAATTGCCGAACGACTTCAATCCTCGGGATCTCGCGTTGTGGAATCTGTTCAACAGATGAGCGAAGCTGGAAATGGTCTTTCTCAGAACGCCACTCAGGCCGCGGCGTCCCTTGAAGAAACTGTCGCCGCGTTGGAAGAGATGTCTTCCATGGTTCAAATGAACTCCGACAACGCTAAGCAAGCTGCGGCCTTAGCCGTGTCTTCACGGGATGCTGCTGAAAAAGGTGAGGCTGAGATCAAGAGTTTGATTATGTCTATGGCTGAGATCTCGGGATCTTCGAAAAAGATCGAAGAGATTATTACGGTTATTGACGATATTGCTTTTCAAACGAATCTATTGGCCTTGAATGCGGCGGTCGAAGCGGCACGTGCCGGTGAGCAAGGCCGAGGGTTTGCTGTGGTGGCCGAGGCTGTTCGTGCTTTGGCACAAAGAAGTGCTTCTTCGGCAAAGGACATCTCAACATTGATTAAAAATTCTGTGGGTCAAGTTGAACGCGGCAGTAAGATTGCCGATCAAAGTGGTGAGGTTCTTGGAACCATCGTGACTTCGATTAAAAAAGTTTCTGATTTGAATAACGAAATTGCTGCCGCAAGCTCCGAGCAAACCACCGGAATTCAACAAATCAGCAAGGCCATGAATCAGCTCGATCAAACTTCACAGTCCAATGCCGCCTCTGCAGAGGAGATTGCTGCGACCAGTGCTGAGATCAACAGCTTGGCGAACATTTCTCAAGATTTGACCGTGGAGTTAAATAGAGAAGTCTTGGGTCTTTCTGATGTGACAGCTGAAGAAACCAAGCGCGAACCGAAGATGGAGCTAAAAAAGGCTCCGTTACATAAAGCTTCCGCTGCGAAAGCTTCTGCGGGTTTGTCAAAAACGGCGAAGGTTCTTCCTATGACTAAAAAATCTCAGCTAGCGGCACAAAAAGCTGCGGCAGAGGAGACGATTCCTTTTGATGATGAGCCTCGGGCTAAGGTTGGAACCACAGAAGGCTTCTAAAAGTACAAATGTAAAAGATCAAAACGGATTTCTTGGTGTTGTGGTATTTAACGAGATTGTCGCTCGTTCATAGCCTGAGCATCCAGCTCGGGAAACCAAGATTTAGGTGAATGTAGTTTGACAGTTTCCGCAGTCCCTTCTGGTCCTGACTCCAGATCTGTCTAGAATGTCCCAAAAAGTGGGAGGCATTATGGGAATCATTTGGACAATCATTATTGGATTTATCGTGGGTGTCGTGGCCAAATTCTTAATGCCTGGAAAAGACGGTGGCGGTTTTATTCTGACCACGATCCTTGGAATTATCGGTGCATTTGTCGGTGGTTTTTTGGGACAAGCCTTGGGTTTTTACACCGTTGGCCAGCCCGCTGGATTTATCGCCTCTGTCATTGGTGCGATGATTGTTTTATGGATTTTCCGAATGGTGGCTCGTCGTCGTTAGGTCATCTTCTCAATGATCTTTTCGGCAATACGAATTCCATCGCAGGCCGCAGAGGTGATTCCTCCCGCATACCCGGCGCCTTCTCCCGCAGGATAGAGACCAGGATGAGACGTGCTTTCCAAGCTGTCATTGTCGCGAGTCACGCGCACAGGACAGCTTGTTCTGGATTCAACGCCATAGACTTGAGCCTCTTCAGTCAAAAATCCTCGCATAGACCCGCTGAACTTCTCGAAACCTGAACGCAAGCGATCACGCATGTCCTTTGGGAGCATTTCATCTAAACGAACATTGATAGCTCCCGAAGGTGAAGATCCCGGCCGCAAAGCCCGAGGGCCCTTAGTTGTCGAAGTCCCTTGAAGGAAGTCCATCAAGTTTTGGGCTGGCAACTCCCGAGTGCCTCCAGCATCAAAGACCGACTTCAAAGCCTGGGTCTCAAGTTGACGACGCAGTTTCATTCCGCCGAAAACATCTTTTCCAAAATTCTTTTCGTGATCAATACTGACCACGATAGCGGCATTGGCGTAAGGGGAGTTGCGGTTGTAGTTGCTCATACCATTGCAAACCAAGCCATCTGCTTCTGTGGCTGAAGATAGAACATATCCCCCAGGGCACATACAGAAAGAGTAAACACCGATGTTGGAGGTGTTGTCATGGTGAGCGAGCTTGTAATTCGCAGCCCCCAACTTTGGATGCTCAGAGAATTCACGATATTGAATTTTGTTGATGGCAGCTTGAGAATGCTCCACACGCAAACCCATGGCAAAGGACTTGCCTTCAAGTTTGACGCCTTTGTCGTGCAGGTGATTGATCATGTCTTCTGCGGAGTGTCCTGTCGCCATGATCACATAAGGAGATTTAAATTCTGTGCCGTGTTCAGTTTTTACGCCCACGATCTGTTTTCCCTCAGTGAGGATCTCAGTCACTTGAGTGTTGAAGTGAATTTCACAGCCATTGGCTTTTAAGAACTCACGCATTTTCGGAATCACGCGACGAATGCGATCAGATCCCACGTGAGGATTTGAAAGCCATTGGATCTCAGCCGGTGCACCAAACTTGACGAGACGATTCATCACATAGGGAATGTGGGGAGACTTAATGCGCGTGATGAGTTTTCCGTCAGAATAAAGACCGGCTCCACCTTCACCGAAGCAGACATTGTTGCGAGGATCGAGTTTGCCGTACCGCCAGTATTGATTGATGCCTTTGATGCGCTCTCCTGAGTCTGAACCGCGCTCAAAAAGAATGCAGGGAACACCGCGCTCCACGAAACGCAAAGCTGCAAAGAGTCCCGCCGGTCCCGTGCCGACGATCAGGGGTTTGTCTGAAGAGGGGGTGATTTTCTCAAGGTCAAATTGAGGGATGTCGAGGGTTTCCCCCTTTTCGGCGACCTCAATGGAATAAACAAAGTGGGGTGAGTGGGCTTTTCGGGCGTCGACACTCTGGCGAAGGATGCGGTAGGGGCCATGTTCAGGCATCATCCACTGCAGTTTTTCTTCTAGATCTTGATCAATAGGAATTTCGACATTTTGAAATATCTTAGACATTTTCAACCTCTGGGCGCTTTTTATGGGCCAACGAGGAATCTTATACCAGACCGAAGAGACGGTGACAAAGGGGGTGAATGTAGGGTATCTATTTTTCATGTCTGTAATTACAAGAATTCTTCCAAAACGTCGTCTAAGTCGCTGGGTCGGTCAACTCGTTCACTGGCAAGGGCCTTCCTGGTGGGCGAATCTCACGATTCGTGTCTTTGCTTGGTGGTATGACATTGATCTCAATGAAGCTGAGAAGCCTGTTTCCGGCTACCCTTCTTTAGGGGAGTTTTTTGTAAGAAGGTTAAAGTCAGGGATTCGCCCCATCGCCCCAAGCTGGGCGGTTCATCCTTCAGACAGTCAGATCACGCAGTCTTATCCGATTGATGATGGCACTTTGATTCAGGCCAAAGGGATCACTTACAAATTGTCGGACTTCACTCAAGACCCGGATTGCCAAAAAAAATGGGCCGGGGGTCTTTTCATCACTTATTATCTTTGCCCCACGGATTATCACCGCGTTCACTCTCCCGTGGATGGCATGATCACAGATGTTCGCTATATGCCGGGACAACTTTGGCCGGTGAATGAATGGAGCACGACAAATGTTCCAGATCTTTTCTCGGTCAATGAGCGCATGCTTGTTGAAATCGAAACGGATTTGGGACCTGTGGGCGTGGTCTTCGTGGGAGCGACAAACGTAGGGCATATTTGCTTGAACTTTGATGACTCCTTCCACGGCAACCAACTGGGGCCTCATATCTTCCGTCATCAAAAGTACTCACCAGAAATTCCTATTCACAAAGGCGCTGAATTGGGAATGTTCCGCATGGGCTCCACGGTTGTGATGCTCTATCCACCGATGTTCCGTCAGAAGTTCGAAAAGGAATTGGACTTGGGACCTTGGGTGAGAGTGAACTCGGCCCTTATACGTTAGGTTGTATTTTATGAAAAAGACCCAAGTGGCAAAGAAGTTAATTCCGGCAGTGGCGCTTCTTTGTCTGACTCCTTTGATTTCTTCTGCAGAAGCTTTGATCTTGGGTGTTATGATCGCCGTGATTTTAGGTAACCCCTATTTGGAAATCACCAAGGTGTGGACATCCAAATTGCTTTCTTGGTCGGTGATCGGCTTAGGGGCGGGGATGAACCTTATGGTGGTGGCCAAGGTGGGTCTTGAAGGCATTGGCTACACTTTCATTGGTATCACCTGGGCTCTGATTCTTGGTCTTGTCTTAGGTAAAATCTTAAAAGTTGAAGAGAACACCTCCATCCTGATTTCAGGAGGCACGGCGATTTGTGGAGGCAGCGCCATTGCGGCTTTAGCTCCGACAATTCGCGCGAAGTCCCACGAGATTTCAGTTTCTCTGGGGGTGGTCTTCTTGCTCAATGCGGTGGCTCTGGTGATTTTCCCTATGGTAGGTCACTGGTTGAACATGACTCAACATCAATTCGGATTGTGGAGTGCCTTGGCGATTCACGACACCAGTTCTGTGGTGGGAGCTGCGATGCAGTTCGGTGATGAGGCGTTGAGAGTGGGAACCACGACAAAGTTGGCCCGGGCCCTTTGGATTGTCCCACTGACTTTGATCATTGGTTATTTCACTGCCAAAAGAAATCACACGGACGGACAAGTGAAGGTGAAAGCCAAACGTCCTTGGTTCATTCTCGGTTTTTTACTGATGGCGGCTCTGGTGACTTTTGTTCCCGCCTTGGCTGAACCAGGTCATTACATTGAAATGGTGGCTAAAAAAGCTCTGGTGTTGACACTATTCTTGATTGGTTTGGGATTGAGTCGTGAAAGTTTAAAAGCCGTAGGTCCTCGGGCTTTGATTCAAGGTCTGACTCTTTGGATTCTTGTGGCGGTGAGTACTCTTGCTGCTATTCAAGTGGGTTGGATTCATTAAAATGAGGGTGCCGATCCCTCGACATGGCGATACTTAAAGAGATCACTGCTTGATCGCAGTGTGAGCATCCTGACAATTGGGAGATCCCAAGCCCCCTTTCCCGAGCGTCCGGCTCGGGAAACCTAGGATTTAGGGGAGCATCATCATCACGCTAAATCGGGTAAGAGCATTCGGTAAAAGGAGTCTCGAGGATTGTCACTCGCACCAATTGCGGCAACACTTTATGGGCTCTATCGTAAATCCATACGGCCAAGAGTTCAGAGGTGGGGTTCTCAAGGCCCGGTACCTCATTCAAAACGCGATGATCGATCTGTTCTAAAAGGGGCTTCATCTGGCTTTGGATTTCGTTGTAATCAATAACCCAGCCGACCTTGCCATCAAGGCCCCCATGCAAAGTTAAAATGATCTTAAAACTGTGGCCATGCATACGAGAGCAAGGATGCTCCGCCGGAAGATGGGGGAGGAAACGGGCGGATTCGATTTGAAAATGCTGCTTCAGTTCAAATTTCATGTTACAAGATATACCGGGGTGAGGTGAAAATGTCTACGACCACATTGCACTTAGCGAAGCAAAATTTTAAGTTCTCAGCGGCTCATTTTCTGATCTTTGACGAAAAACACGCGGAAAAGCTTCATGGTCACAATTACCAAGTGAAGGTCGACATTTCCGTGGCTGAAGGCGCAGATCTTCACCCTCAAGGCTACTTCGTGGACTTCAATGTTTTCAAAAAATACATCAAAGCCCGCTTGGATCAATGGGACGAGATCGTCTTGCTGCCTCAAAATCATCCTGACATGAAGTTCAAAAAGACCGACAAGTCCTTGGAGGTCACTTTCCGCGACCGCTTTTATGTTTTCCCTTTGAATGAAGTGACTTTATTGCCAGTAACCAACACCAGTGTAGAAAATCTCTCGCGCCTTCTGGCTGAAGAGTTCATTGTTGAGTTTAAAAAGCATGGTGTCGACAAGGTGATCGTGTCTGTGGAAGAAACCCTAGGGCAGGGCGCTTCCACGACGGCGAAAGCTTAAGGCTGACTGTGAACCAAACGGCTCGAGCGAAGTTTTCCAGAGCGAACTTCCTCTAAGGTCAGTTCGCGCACTACGCGGTAGTGCCAAAAGCACACGCGGCCACCGGAGTTGAGTTTCTCCATCAAGTTCTCTTCTGTGATGTCGGGGCTGCCATCGCAATCAATATGGGCAAAATCAGCAAATGCATCGACGCGATAAACGGACCAAGAATAAGGAGCCTTGTCGCGGCCTGTGAATGAGCGATTGAACTCGCCATTACCCAATTGGATGCCACCGACAACGATCTTTTCAAGAGTGGGATCTTTGATCTGCTGACGAGCCGTTGCGATCTTTGCTGGATCATCCAGAGCAATCACAAAGGACTCTTCCGGGTTGTTCTCTTTTGTAGAAACTAAGAAATAAATTTTGGTGCTCTCTGCCTTCAAAACTCTCGGTGCTAGGGTCACTCCTGGGCTGAGCTTCAGTTGATTTCCCTGCAGCACTTGCAGTTGCGAGTGAATGCGTTCGTCACTGGAGATGTGCAGGCGATAGGATCCGCGAGGGACTTCTAGCTTCACAGTCTGCGTTTCATAATATTTCGAAAGAGAGAAGCTCTCTTCACCCAAAGAGCGACCTAAACGATCAAAGAAATGAATTTTTCCAGATTGAGCATTTAAGAAAAGGTTCACCAAGGATAGTTTCACATGGGTCGCTGAAGAAGACAGAATGTGATCCACTTCAGGGGACACAGATCCCGTCAGAAGAATCTTCTCTTCATCCAAACATTGAGTTTCAATTCGCAAGGTATTGCTTTCCAAAGACTTAACAGAAAAGGCCTTTTGCGAAGAGAGGAACACTTCTCCAGCGATCTTGATCTGCGTGCGAGGTGCTAAATCAAAACCGCGCTCATCCAAAAGGTCGGGATTTCGAGTTTGGGTCCAGACCCGCTGAGGCTGACTCGACTTATTAGAGACAAAGACCACCAAGTCTTGCGGAGCACAGGTGCCGGGGCTATAAACCACGTCTCCTGCGGCGGCAATGCCGGGAAGAAATCCAAGAATCAAGGCGGCTATTCCAACTGAAGTCTTAGTACTTTTATCCATATAGACTTAGATCGGCACTGGACGAAGGAACTTAACTAAAGGTCCAGAGTTCTAGACTAAAGACGCGAGTCCGGTGGGGTCTTTTGAATCTGAGAAGTGATTAAATAGAGGAGAGCATCCTGACAATTGGGAGATCTCAAGCCCCCTTTCCCGAGCATCCAGCTCGGGAAACCAAGGATTTGAGTTTATTTCGTTCGGGAGGGGATTATCAGTTCGTTTTCAATAGTGAGAGGTCATGGAGAAAGCCCTTTTCTTTAACTCAAGGACCTCTTAACACAGAGAGACTGGGGTAAAAAAATGACGTTAATGGATACTCAGATAAAAATTGGGCAAACTGTTGAGATCCAAGGATTTTCGGGATCAGATTTGATCCGTGAAAGATTGCATGAGATGGGGCTTCGCACGGGAAGTCAGCTTTTCATTTTAGGACGTGCTCCCTTTGGTGGTCCTCTGCTTGTTCGATTCAGTCATAGTTTTTTAGCCCTACGAAGTGAGGAAGCTCAATGCGCCATAGTGACAGTGAAGTAAAAGCGGACGTGAAGTCCATTGGTTTGGTGGGCGCTCCGAATTCTGGGAAGACAACTCTCTACAACTGGTTAACAGGATCAAAATTTAAAACGGTGAACTACCCAGGCGCTACCGTGGAGTACTCTTTGGGACATCTCGCTCATCATCTCGGTGAGGGCATGATGGTCATGGATACGCCGGGGACCTACAGTCTTCATCCGAAAAGTGCCGATGAAGAAGTCACTCTGAAAGCTCTTTACGAAAATCCATCACTGGGTGTCGTGAGTGGCGTGATCGTGGTTCTTGATGGCACGCAGTTGGACCGTCATCTTCTTTTGGCAAAACAAGTTCAAGAGGCTGGTTTCCCAATGGTGGCTGTCATCACCATGTCGGATCTTTTGCGCAAAGAGGGTATTGAGATTGATCTTGATTACCTCAGCAAAAAACTCGGTTGTCCCGTTGTGCAGTTCGATGGTTTGTTGGCCGGCGGATTGAAAGAGATCGTGGCCGAGGCGCAAAAAATCGCACCGAAATCAAATCCTTCAAAGCCACTGATTTGGAACTTCGAAACTCTGGATCAAAAACTGCGCGAGTGCGAGATCATGGCCAAAGAGGCCTTGAGTCACAAGACAGCAAAGGCTGAAGAAAAACTGGCTCACATCGTTTCAGCCACTCAAAAAATCGACAGCGTCCTTTTGCATCCTGTTTTTGGATTGTTGTTCTTTGTTTTGATCATGGGTGGTCTATTTTCATCCATCTTCTGGTTGGCTGCCCCTTTTATGGATCTCGTTGATAATGCATTCACAATGCTCAATGAGGTTGTTTTATCTTTAGCTCCAGACACGCTGCTTGCGGACTTCTTAGCGAATGGTGTTGTTTCCAGCTTTGGTGCAGTCTTGGTTTTTGTTCCACAGATCTTTATTTTGTTCTTTGGGATCGGTTTGCTTGAAAGCTCAGGTTACTTGGCTCGAGCAGCGACACTGATTGATCGACCCTTTTCTGCGGTGGGGATGAGCGGGCGTTCATTTGTTCCGATTTTGTCGGGTTTTGCTTGTGCTGTTCCTGCAATCATCGCGACGAGAAATATTCCGTCAGCTCGTGACAGATGGATCACAAACTTTGTCGTGCCCTTGATGACGTGCTCGGCAAGACTTCCCGTGTATGCGATCTTGCTGTCTTTCTTATTCCATGGCGAGTCTTCATTGAAGGCGGGCTTGGCTTTGGCGATCCTTTACCTAGGATCTTTGGTTGTGGGTGGATTTGCTGCAGGAGTAGTGAATAAATTCCTGCCCAAGAAAGACGTGTCTTTCTTTATGATGGAGTTGCCAATTTATCGTCAGCCGAAGGTGCGCGTGCTTTTGCGTCAGTCTCTGACTCGCACGATGTCCTATGTGAAACGTGCTGGACCGCCAATTTTCGTGTTCGCAGTTTTGATTTGGTTTGGAACAAATTTTCCTAATTACGAGATCGCCAATCCTCAACAAAAACTTGAACAAAGTTATGCGGGGCAATTGGGTAAGGTGATTGAACCCGTCGTGGCCCCTATGGGCGTCGACTGGCGTGTAGGTGTGGGATTGATCTCGGCTTTTGCGGCTCGTGAAGTGTTTGTGTCTTCTTTGGCGGTGGTTTTCAATATCACAGACACCGATGAAGGAACTCAGCAGGCTTCTCTCTTAAGTCAGATGAGTACGGCGGTAAACAGTCGTGGAGAGCAAATTTTCACTGTGAGCAGTGTTATTGGACTGATGATCTTCTTTATGATCGCGTTGCAGTGCATGTCCACTGTTGCTGTTCAAGTTCGCGAGAGCGGATCTTGGAAATTTGCCATCAGTCAATTGGTGGCCTTCAATGTGGCAGCCTATGTTTTGGTTGTGATCATCGTGCAGGGTCTGCGCCTCTTGGGAATTTCTTAAAAACTGGTCTACTAGAGTGGTGGTAACGCGGGGGAATTTATTGAGTGGAGGGGAAAACCCTTGCGCTCCGTTCGGCCGGCTCCTGCCTCCTGCTTCAGCCCTTTGGGCCGAGGGGCATCCAGCCCCCGCAGAGCGCTCACTCCTCGCAAGGGTTTCCCCCTCCACTCAATAAATTCTTTGCCTTCGACTCTTTAGATGAATTTGTAGTTATTGTTTTTAGCTAGGTAGAGATATAGAGCTAGCTCGAGATGATTAGATTCCCTCATGCTGACACCTCCGCACAGGAGTTTAAAGATCATAGGATTTAGATCAGAACGTTTTTGATTGAATGTTGGAGAGGTGGTTCTAGTTGAAGTAGAAGATCCGAAGCTCAATACCACCACACTAGTCGATCAGTTTTTACTTCTTACGTTTCCAATAATAGTACTTACGATACCAGGTGGCTGTTTTCTTTTTCAGCTGAGCCGGACCGTCCTCAGGAAAGATGTTTGCGCGGAAGATTGAAAAAGGATTTTCTTCGAAATGAAGTCCACCAGTGTCTGTGTTCACCGCAAAATCATAGCCGGCCTTTTGAGCCATTTGGGCATGCTTCGGGGAAGTAATACCATAGGTGAAAGCATAGGACACCACCGGGCGCTTGAACTGCTGTTCGAGTTTGCTTTTGGACTCGGTTAGTTCTTGCCACGCGCGTTCGTCGGACATTTCTGTAATTTTGTCATGACGAAGACCATGAGAGCCCACTTCAAAGGTGTAATTCAAGAGCTCCTGTTTTTGTTCAGGGCTCATAATGTCCGAGCGCGAATCTCCGGAGTCTGCATCCCAATAATTGTAGCGAACATCATTGTCGGCTAAAAGATAGATCACCGCTTTGTGTCCGTACTTTTGCAGCAAGGGGCCGGCATTCTTCAAGTTGTCGATATAGCCGTCATCGAAGGTCAGAACCAAAGGCTTTTTTGGAAAGGTCGCTGGGTCTTTCTTTAAAGAGCGATATTCTTCGATTTCTGAGAAATGCAAAGTCGTAAATCCTTGATCCTTAAAGAATTGCAAATGCCTTTCAAAGTTGTTCTTATTCACAAAAATACGATGGCGGCTGGAGATGTCCTGATCTGGAATCTTGTGGTACATCAGGACAGGAATATTCTGCGGGCGCTGCTTTTGAAAGTAAGCGGATTTATAAAGATCCAAGATCTCTTCGCAGACTTCGTGAAGAGAAAAATCTTTCAAAGTTTTGTCGCGAAGATTCCATCTTTGCTCCAAAGGGAAGGATATTTGCAGAAGCCGTTTCAAATCCTCAGTGAGTTGAATGAAATCCACCGGGCGAGAAAGTTCCCGGGCTCCCATGTCGCCAAAGTTCGAAGCCTTGGCCGTTTCATAGTTCTCGGGAGTCACAGGGCCTTCGCTGCCATATTCGCCCAAGGCGTACAAGGGAATGCCTCGCATGAGACTCGAGATGGCGATGCGACCGGCCCCAAGGACCAATTGATAGTCCGACAACTTCTTATGAAGGTCAGGAATGAATTCCAGGAAACGAATGCGATCCTGATGTTCTTCGGACATCTGCAAGAACTGCTGTTTAAACTCAGGTCCCAATTGTGCCAAAGAGTCACCGACAATTTCAATTTCCAGATCAGGAAACACTTTAAGTAAGACCGGAGCTGAATTGAGAATGAAGGCCTTGGCCAACAAACCCTTCGGTCCGTTAAGGCGTCCGATCAACGCGATCTTCTTTTGCGGAGTCAGAGTTTCTACGAAGGAATAATCATTGGGATTCACAGGATTGCCAATGACTTTGATTTTGCGCGGACTCATAGCGAAGTCCGATTTTAAGCTTTCTGCCACGTTGGGACATACGGCAATCACACGATCCCCATAAATATCATGAATCTTTTTAGAGAAGGACGAGTGTTGTCTGCCGTGAACACTAGAGATCAGAGCCACTTTGAGCCCACGTGTTGCCCAATAAGCCACACGAACTGCCGCCCGTGAGTGTGCATGGACAATCTGAATGTTATTTTCTTGAATGAACTTGCGAAGAAAAAGAACATTTTTAAAGCGAGTCAGTGAACTGTTGGTGTGGATCTCGCGAGAGATGAACGGAAGATCTGTCGGCAAATGGATGGTGTTCGAGATCAGTGTGACCTGATGCCCTTGAGAAGACAGCCATTCTCCTAAGTTGATGGCATAGGATTCGGCGCCGGTGACGCCCATTTGAGAAAGTAATTGCAGCACGTTCATGGCCGAACAATTTCAACTTTTGAGAGGGGGCAGTCAATCTCTATCTATTTATCAGAAAAGATCGCATCTCGTCCACAGTGTGAGCATCCTGACAATTGGGTGATCCCAAGCCCCCTTTCCCGAGCATCCAGCTCGGGAAACCAAGGACTTAGGGATGAGTTACGGGCGCAGTTCGGAAGTCTCATCGCAAAAAACAGAATTGTCGGGGAAGTGATGTGGATTGCTGACATTGAGGGCAAAAAAATGGAGATTTTTAGAGTATTTATGCAACTCCGCGGCAATAAAAAGATGAGGAGTCTGTAATTTTCTTTTGCGTTTGTACGCGGTCTTGTTACGATTTTTTCGATCAAGTCAGACTTAAGGAGGGGAATAGTCATGACAACAACAACACTGAAACGTGTGGCGGCAGGGATTGCTCTTATTGCAACACTTGGTTTCACGCACAAGACGGCTACTGATTTCTCAACACTGTGTGCTGGCTTCTTGCCAGAGAACAACATGAAGATCCCTGTGGGACTTTTCACTGTTGGCGGCATCACAGAACAACAATTCAATGACGTTTTGAACCGTCTTGAAAGACTTTATAAAGCGGATATCGAAAGAGAAGGGGATACTCTTAAGATCAACCGTCTTTGGACTGACAGCACTGTGAACGCTTCTGCACAAAGAATGGGCAACACTGTGGTGTTGAACATGTACGGCGGCTTGGCTCGTCATGCAGCTACTAACATTGAAGGTTTTGCACTTGTGGCTTGTCATGAGTTGGGACATCACCGTGGTGGCGCTCCTAAAATCGGTTCATGGTATGGCAACGCTTGGGCAACCAACGAAGGTGGCTCTGACTACTATGCAACTTTGAAATGTTTGCGTCGCTTCTTCGCTGAGGATGACAATGCTGCTATCCTGCAGGGTCTTGATTTGGATCCTACAGCTGAAACAGCCTGCGTTGCTCAGTTCCCAGATGAAAGAGACAAACTTATTTGCTTGAGAACGTCTTTGGCTGGTCAATCTATCGCAAATCTTTTCCAAGATTTGAGAAAAGAAACAACTCCGCCAACTTTCGGCACTCCTGACAAAACAGAAGTTCGCAGAACAAATGACAATCACCCTGGCACTCAATGTCGCTTGGATACATACTTCGCCGGTATGGTTTGCCAAGTGAAAGAGACAGACAATGTAAGCAACACAGACTATCGTGCTGGCTCTTGCTACACTGGTCGTGATGTTAATGGTGTTCGCCCTCGTTGCTGGTTTGCGCCAAACTAAGAGACGAATTCATTCATTCGAAATTTAGATGAATTGAAAAAGCCCGTGTTGAATCAACACGGGCTTTTTTGTTTTCAGGCAGATCTTTTTTATATGTTATCCCTGCATTTCGCGGCAGAGATAGCATAGAGATCATGACAAAAAAGAAGAAAATCATCATTCTTGCCGTGGTTTTTCTGATAGTGCTCGGAGTCCTATTAAAGATTTTTTTCTTTAAAGGAGACTTTTACTATGCGGGAACCGTGGAAGTGACCAAGATTGACATTCCTTCGCGGGTGCCCTCGGTCATCTCTAATTTTTTGGTGAGTGAAGGGGATGTGGTGGCGCAAAACCAAGAACTGGTCACCCTGGCTTGTGAAGACATCGCCGTCAATTACGATCTGGCTCTTAAGAACTTTCAAAGAACCGAGCGCCTCTTTCGTGGAGACGGCGTCTCGCGGGAAACCTACGACAATATCAAAGCAAAAAAAGAAGATCTCGAGTTGCGCCATCAATGGTGCAATATCAAAGCACCTATCGCGGGAAGAGTGATTACGACCTATTACGAACAAGACGAGTGGGTGAATCAGGGCTCAAAGCTTTTGACCATGGCCGACACAAAAAAAGTATGGACCTATTTCTATTTGCCCTATGATTCCATGAGCAAGCTCAAGGTAGGTCAGAAGGTGAGGGCGTATATTCCCGACATGGATATGAAGTCCTTTGACGGAGTCGTTGAGTTTATCAATCCGGAGGCCGAGTTCACTCCCAAGAATGTACAAACTCGAGAAGAGCGAACGCGCTTGGTTTATGGCATCAAGGTGGCCTTTGAAAATCCCGACGAAATATTAAAGCCAGGAATGAGTTTGGAGTGGAAGGCGGAGGATTAGCTTATGGCTGAGATCGCCGTGGAGATCCGCAATCTCTCAAAAAAGATGAAACAGAACCAAGCTCTGAAAAACGTCGACCTGGATTTCGCAGCCGGGGTTATGCATGGAGTGATTGGTCCTGAGGGCGCAGGGAAGACCACTCTTTTAAGAATTCTTATGGGCCTCTTGCATCAAGATGAGGGGGAGGTCACTTATTTGGATGGAACAAACTCGATCGCTTTTGAAGACCTGCGTCCCACCATGGCCTATATGCCTCAGGCACAAAGTCTTTATCCCGATTTGAGCGTGAACGAACATCTGCTCTTTTTTAAATCACTCTATAATTTGGACGACAGCACCTATCAGCGTCGCAGCGAGAGACTTTTAGAAATCACACGCCTGAAAGAGTTTACGGATCGTCAGACATCAAAGCTTTCTGGGGGAATGTATAAAAAGCTGGGTCTGATCTGCTCGTTGCTGCATTCTCCTCGAGTTTTGCTTTTAGATGAGCCCACCAATGGGGTGGACCCTATCAGCCGCCGGGACTTTTGGGATTTGCTTTATCAATTGGAAGAAGAAGGCATTCTTATCCTCGTGACCACCTCCTATATGGACGAGGCTGAACGCTGCAAGGAAGTCCATCTCTTACTTGAAGGCGAAGTTTTGCAACAAGGAGAACCTAAAGAAGTTCTTGAACGGGAGGGTTGTGCTAATTTTGATCAGCTCTTCTTGAAGCTGCGAGGATCGACATGATCTCCGTGGAGGTGAGAAACCTTTCTGTGAAGTTTCAAGACTTCTATGCGGTTCGCAACGTGTCCTTCGCCGTCGAGAAGGGCGAGATTTTTGGTTTTCTCGGAGCAAACGGAGCCGGGAAGACCACCACCATCCGCGTGCTTTGCGGACTTTTACTGCCGACAGAGGGGGAGGCTTTTGTAACGGAACTCTCTGTGGCTCAACATTCATATGAAGTAAAAAAGAAGGTGGGATATATGTCGCAAAAATTCACCCTCTATGAAGATCTCACGGTGGGAGAGAACTTGGCTTTCACGGGGGCCTTGCACAGTATGCGTCCCGAGCAGCTTGAAAAACAAAAAAAACATCTCTTTGATTTTATCGGTTTTGAAAGAGATGAAAAGATCATGGTTCGAGATTTGCCAGGAGGACTTCGTCAGCAGGTGAGTCTGGTGGCCTCTTTGATTCACGATCCAGAGATTGTTTTCCTGGATGAGCCCACGGCAGGGGTCTCGCCATCCGCGCGAGCGCGTTTTTGGGAGTTGATCCAGGATTTGGCTCGCCAAGGAAAAACTGTCTTTGTGACCACTCATTATATGGATGAGGCAGAACAATGTGAGCGCATTGCTTTGATGAAAACCGGAGAATTGATTGCTCTGGATTCTCCGGCAAATTTAAAAAAACAAAGCTTTCCTCAGAAGATGTATGAAATCGATCCTTTAGAAAGTCTCTCTAAAGATGTTGTTGAAAAAATGCACAAGCACGAAGGAGTGGTTTCTTTGAAGCCCCATGGTCGTCGCTACCATGTGATCTTTGATGATCAAAGTTCAGAGCGAAAGTTTAAAAGAGATTTTATCAAGTGGGTCCATATCACGGCCATCGAGCCCTCTTTGGAAGATGTCTTTATTGCGAGAGTGGAAGGTCATGGATGAAAATCTCTCGGGCCTTGGCCATCTCTAAGAAAGAGATCTTTCATATCTTTCGTGATCCTTTCACCATGGCCTTGGCTCTGGGAATGCCAGTAATCATGGTCCTGTTCTTTGGTTATGCCATTGAGTTCAACATGAATCGAATCATGCTGGCGATCTATGATTCGGATAAAACTCAAAGCTCTCATCTCTTTCAGGACATCTTTGTGAGTTCGGATTATTTTCGAGGAAAAAATGTTGTGAATCCCACGGCGGCGCTGAAGGCCATTGAAGAGGGGGGTGCTCGAGCAGGTTTGTTAATAGAGAAAAACTTTGAAAGAGACCTGCAAAGCACAGACGGAGCCCAGGTGCAAATTTTGGTGGACGGAACGGACAACGCTTCCGCGGGGTCCATTTTGGGCTATCTCGGTGGTTTGCAAAAGATCGCACAAAGTCGATTGGCAGAAAATAAAAAACCGACGACGGCATTCGAATTGCGCACTCGTTATCTATATAATCCCGAGTTGAATAGTCGATGGTTCGTGGTGCCTGGACTGGCCGCTGTGATCATGGCGATTTTATCTATTCTTCTCACCTCTCTGACTGTGGCCCGAGAGTGGGAGAACGGTTCCATGGAGTTGCTGCTGGCGACTCCAGTTCAACCTCTGGAGATCATCATTGGCAAACTCTTGCCTTATTGCCTGCTGGGCCTTGGAGCCGTGGCCTTTGTTTTCGTGACGGCCTTGGTGGTTTTTCAAGTTCCCTTCCGAGGCAGTTTTATTTTGTACATGGTGACTTGTGTGATCTTCTTGCTGACTTATTTGGCCCAGGGCTTGTTGATCTCTGTATTGACACGAAAGCAGCAGCTCTCCATGCAGTTTGCCATGCTGTCTGGGTTGTTACCCACGATTTTGCTTTCAGGATTCATTTTCCCTAATGAACACATGCCGAGTTTCTTTTATTACCTCACAATGATTTTGCCGGCTCGTTGGTTTATTTTTATCAGTCGGGGAATATTTCTTAAGGGCGCAGGGATCGCAGAGGTTCAAGGTCCCTTCTTGATGCTCTGTTTGCTCCTGGTCGTGATGATCACCTTGGCGGTAAAAAAATTTAAAAAGGATGTGGAGCCATGATGATCACCTTAAAAGGATTTATTAAAAAAGAGCTGCTGCAAACTTTACGTGATCCTCGCATGCGGATGTTGTTGTTTGTGGCGCCGGTGTTTCAACTCACAGTTTTTGGTGTGGCCTTGTCGACGGAGGCAAAGAACATTCGTTTGAGTTTGTCCTCAGCCCCTTCGGACACCTTCATGAATAATATTTATCGCGATGCCATGGCCTCAGGATGGTTCATTCCGGCGAAGACCACGTCGGAGGATCCATTTGCACAGGTTCAAAACAATGAGGCTGATGTCGTTCTGGTCGCTCCTATGGGGGGATTGACTTCGATGAAGAACCCGCAGTTGCAAATGTTGATAAATGCCACCAATGTGACCCGGGCCCAGAGCATAGAGAGGTATCTGCAATCTATTATTCCAAGGTCTATGGGGATGATGCCACCTCCGGGAATTCAATTTGATGTGCGAGTTCTTTTTAATCCGGCCTTAGAAACCTCTTTTTTTCTCATCCCGGGAGTCATGAGTTTGCTGGCATGCTTAATCACAGTTCTGCTGACGAGCATGTCCATCACCAAAGAAAAAGAAATGGGAACTTTTGAAACTTTGATTGCGGCACCGGTGTCTCCTTCGGAGGTGATTTTAGGAAAGACCATTCCCTTTGTGATTCTGGGAATGGCGAACATCCCCCTGGTGGTTTTGGTGGCCATGACGGTCTTTGGCTTGCCTCTTCGAGGATCTCTGCTGTTGCTGATGTTGTCGGCTTTGGTCTTTATCTGTTGCACCGTGGGAATAGGTCTATTGATCTCAAGTATTGCTAAGAATCAGCAGCAGGCCATGATGGGCGGATTTCTCTTTCTGTTTCCGTCGGTGCTCTTGTCAGGATTGGTTTTTCCCGTGGAGAATATGCCGTGGGTCTTGCGAATTTTCTCTTACATAAATCCCATCACATATTTTATCGAGCTACTCCGAAATATAATGCTTAAAGGCGGTGATCTTCGCTTGGCCGCGTTTAATATTTTGGTTTTGATAACCATGGCGGCCGTTACGGTGACTCTTAGTTGGCGACGATTTAAAACCACATTGTGATGAGCTTTCTATGTCATTTGAAATTTTGTTTTGAAACAAAGAGAGCTTCGTCTTGTTGTCTTTTTGATAAGGTCCAGAAAGAATCTTTGGGAACATAACTTTTAGGAGGTGTGGAATGCTTAATGCAGCCATCGCGTTTTTTGTAATCGCTCTTGTGGCTTTTTTTCTGGGAGCGTCGGGAATTGCTGGGATGTCTATGGAGATCGGAAGAATTCTTTTGATCGTGTTCCTGGTTCTGGCCGTACTCAGCTTTATTGTTAATTTGCTAAGAAGCAAGAAACCATAAATATCAACATAAGGAGAATATGATGAAAAAATCAATTCTAGTTCATTCGCTTGCTGTGGCATTGCTTTTTGTGGGCAGCCAATCTTTTGCCAAAGGGGCAACAACTGAAACAGAAAATGCATCCAAAGCGTTGGGAGCATCGCAGGTTTCTGAAATCACTTTTGAAGAAGGCAAATCCACTTTGACTCAAGAAAGTCGCAACGAGATCCGCGAAATGGTTAAGGATGCCGAGAAATCTGGAAAGATTTCTGAGATCAAAGCAGCCGTTTGGGCTGATCGTGAATATCCGGTCTCTGATACCAAAGCACCTAAGGCAGATATAAAACTGGCAGAGGATCGTGCCAAAGAACTCAAAAAATTCATCAAAAATGAACTGAAGGTGAGTGATGTGAAGACTTACAATATGACAGAGAGACCCAATGCTATGCAAAAGCTCCTGTCTACTCCTACGGCGCAAATGAAAGAGACCCTGGAGGGCAGCGGCGCTGCTCCTGGAACAGAGAAGGAAAAAGGACTTTTCAATCAGAAAGCTCAAGCTTCAAAAGCTGTGCTGATGATCTATATGAAAAAATAGTTTGAGTTGTTTGAGTATTAAAAAAAAGAGGGAAGGTGAAATGCCCTCCCTCTTTTTTTATTAGAACGTGAACGGGAAACTGACACTAACAAGACTGACTTTATTTTTAAACTCGGAATCCAAAGTCCCGGAAACCGGTCCTGCTTTTTCTAACTCTGAGTCTTTATAAGAAAGATCCAGATACTCGAAATTCACACTGACTAAATAGATTTTAACACCCAAGCCCAGCTTGAGGCCTTTAGCTCCAGTGAACTTAACATCGACGCCGCCATCTTCTTCGGGATCCATCACGCCATCAAAAATATAGCCGCCCCAAAAACGCAGGCCGGCTATAGGTGCTTGTAATCCCGCGATCGCGCCATAGAGAGTGGATCTCGCTCGGGCATCATAATCTGTGGCTGAGTTTTTAAAGTTCGGCTCGGAATAGGAAGCATCCAATCCAACAAAGAATATATCTTTGGCATGAATACCTAACTTTAGATTTGCTCCGAGACCTTGGATGTCGCCGCTAGAATCATCAAGCGGCGAGGGCCAGGTGAGTTTGCTGTCTCCTTTTTCATAGGTGATGCCTGGTTCAAGATAAAAGCCAACAGCGTGCGCTTGAAATCCAAAAAGGAGAGTCAATAAAGATGATAGGACGAGAGTTTTCATGATTCCTCCTGTTGTTGTGTGTGGATGCAGTTTATCTTGCTTGAAGAGCGCTGTTAAAGGGAGATGGCATGACTGTAAACATACAAAGCGGGCGAGCTATTTACTCCTCACGCTCTGTATGAACTTCACGAAGGGGTTTTAGTAATCCCCTTTGTATTGTTTGTCATAGCCCTTTGTGTTTCGATTAGTAAAACCCAGATCGTCGCGACCGAAGTTATGAGTGTTCTTTTTTTCAGACTGACGCATATCTTGTCGCACAGTTTGATAGCTGGGCTCTTGGTGTTTGCGATCTGAATCGCGGATATGTCCTGATTTATCTCTTCGACCTTTTTTATGCATAACAGCTCCTTGGCTTCGGGGACTTCTTTTATTTTATCCCTTTAAGAATCAAACGGCGGCGGCAACCTTACCGAAGTAGGGGATCTTAAGGGAGTATAATGAACAGGCCTCGACCAAGGGGGAGTGGCTTCGACTATAGTGTGGTGGATATTTCAAGAGATGGTGGCTTGATCATAGTATGAGCATCCTGACAATTGGGAGATCCCAAGCCCCCTTTCCCGAGCATCCGGCTCGGGAAACCAAGGATTAGGGGGGTGGTTTACTTAAAATCCGGGAAAAGCTTTATCCCGGACTCAAATCTTCCGAAGAGAAAGACAGTTTAAAAGGTCAATTTCACAGAGGATTTGCATCATGGATCGCAGCGAATTGATTGCCGAAATAAAAAAACAACTTCAAGCCGAGTTGAAGGACTACACAAGTTCTTTGGCGGATAGAATTCCTGAAGGGCAAAAAAAGAAAGCCAAAGAGCTCAGCAATGAGGCCACGGTTTTTGTAAAAGAGAATCCCTGGGCTTCTGTGGGCTTGGCGGTCCTTGCAGGTTTTGTTATTGCTCGCATGCTCTATAGAAATAAGGGGGAATAATGAATTTCATTTTACCACTTCTTTCTTTTTTCATGGGCAGTGCAAAAAATCTCTTTAAAGAACCAGGTGTCGCACTCACACAACAAGTGGTGATGCATGTACGTTCTTTGTCTTTAGTTATTATTTCTTGCATTGGTTCCTTGGCGTTGTTCTGTGTTGGCGTCTCTCTATTGATTGCGAAGTTGGCGGGACAAGTGGATGCCGATGAAGGTTTCTCTTTCACCTCCGGAATGATCGTTTATTCTGCCATGGTGATCGTGTCCGCTGGTGTTTTGACTTATGCCCTTCGCAAAGACACTTGGCTCAAAGCCGTGGGATTTGAACAGAAGCCCACTGAGGCCCGCAAGAGTGGTGCCTTGGAAAGTGCTGTAGCTCTTTTGGTCATGGACTTTGTAGAAGAGCGACAGAATCGTCGCAAGAAAACCGATGATTCAGATTCGGCCGAAGCGTCGGCATAGAAAAAAAGGGATCGTAAGATCCCTTTTTTATTTGGAACACTTAGAACTCTATGACGTAAGCTGCGGTGAGCGCGATATGCGTGATCTTTTTTAGCGTCGAGCCCGTAGTTTCATTTTCTCTATCTGGAGAAACCTCTGCAAGAAGTCCTCCTTTGATGAAGGATTTGTCTGGGTTTGTCACGAGCTTGGCACCAATATACATACCGAAGTTAGTGTAAGCGTCCACAGGGTCTCCGCCAGATGTGGATTTTCCGATTGAAGAAACCAGAATTCCTGCGTTGGCGAAAAGCGAATTGGCCACTTTAGATTGAAGGCCAAGATCGAAGCCCAGTTGACTGGCGCCATCATCTTTTATTTCATTGCCGGAAGAGGCGTCTTCCTTGGTGACTGTTCCTTCGGCAAGATATTTCACTCGCAGCATGCCTTCGATAACGCCCCATTTTTTATACGCAGAAAGACCATAAATGAAAACATCTCGGCCATTCAGAAGATTGCCATCGTCACTGGTGTTTCCTGATTTAGGAGTTCCAATTTTTGGGATATAGGTGATCTGGAAAGCAAGATCAAAGGGGCCGCCTTTTTCGTAGTTCATGACACGAGCATCAACATTGAATGCGGGATTTGTGAAGCCCTTGTTTTTAGCTTCGGCATCGGTAGAGCCGCTCTCGGCATCAAACTTTATCGTCTGTGTGCCGATTCCGATATCAACACCAGCTTTCAACCATTCCGCGATGCCTCCTTGGAAGTTGGCATTCAAAATGAAGGTCGAATTGCTGACATCTCCGATGTGAACATCCGAGCTATTATGCATCTCTCCAGTGACGCCGTCCAAACTAAGACCCATCTCCAAGTTCAACAAGCCTGCTGGTGGGAAGTAGCTCAGATCTGTGATGCTACGAGGAGTAACGTCAATGATATCACCTTCTTGAAGGACTGCTGGAGGATTTTGATTTACAGGATTTTCTTCCGTGGTTTGCGCCAAAGAAGTTTGTCCAAGGGAAGAGAAAACCAAAGCCGTCAAGAAACAGAATCTCAAAGTCATAGTACCACAATCCTTTTTTGTTTAATGCTCGAATATTATGGATTGCATCGAGAACGGCGGTCTAGATAAATGTGTTACGGGGCATAGCGTGAAAGTTATTAAATGATCCACTAGAGTGGCGGTGATGAATCTCCTAAACCTTGGTTTCCCGAGCCGGATGCTCGGGAAAGGGGGCTTGGGATCACCCAATTGTCAGGATGCTCACACTGCGATCGAGCCACAATCTCTGTAACTACTACCACAGTTCTCAAATTAAAAAGGCCTGCATCTTTAGGGGACGCAGGCCTAGCTATCTAGATCGCTTATCGTGGTTTAAGGATTAAGATAGATAACGAAATTAACTTGTTGCGAGAGAATCGTGAGGTATCTCAAAGCCGTGGTGCGCGGGAAGTCCGCCGTATTTTCATTGTACTTGGCTTGATACTCCACGATGAGCTGGTACTTTTGCTCAATGTCCATCTGTTTCACTTCCCGCACCAAGGCTTGCTCAGCCACGGCGTAGGCATAGGCACTCATGTCTCTGTGAGTGGCCTTCAAGAAGCCTTCTCCCGTGTCAGACATAAAGAGCTTATAATACTTAGTGCCTTCGGTGTCGGCCTGGCGGAAGTTCAGATTCTTTGTCGCAAGTTCTTTGCGGTATTGAAGAGGTGCAAAATCACGAATGCGATTCATCATCGTTTCGTAAATGCCGGCGGCCCGAGTTCCCTCCCCAGCAGCGTCATGGCGCTTGTTGAAATCCACGGCGATGTTCATTAAATCTTCTGTCGTGAATTTACGGCATGGTATTTCATTTTGAATTGCACCCAAGAGGATATTGTAGGTCTCCGTGGTCATGGTTTTGTACGAGGCTTCTGTTGGGCCCCCTGCGCGACTGGCATTGTAGCGTTCGGTAAAGAAGTTCAGAAGAGTCAAAACATAGGTCGTGGAGGAGTATGAGTTGTTGGATCTTAGAGTGGCCACAAACTCATTCACATACTTGTTCAGTTGAGTGCCTGCAAACTTTTCTTGAATGGAATCCGGTGCGCTACCTTCTGCACGGGAAGCCCAAAGTTGAATAGGGTCCAACTTCGCCTTCAGTGTTCCATCGATATTGGTTTTGCATGAGCTGACGGGCATGCTGCCTCTTAAGGTCAGGCGAGGGGCCTCGCGATTAGAAACCGCTTTGATGTCAAGATTGGCAATGCCACCCATGGCTTCTGCGTGAATCTCAATGGCAAGGATAGCAGCGTTGGAAGTGAGATTTTCCGAGACCAGCGCGGGATCCTTAGGCAATAGACTGTCTGTCACCAAGTTTCTTACGGGAATGCGTTCGTTCTTGTCCGTGAGCAGGGTGGCTGCGATGATTTTAACGCGACCCATTTTTGATTTGGCATCAAGGCGTGTGAGCGGAATGGCCTTCACCAAATCAAAGCGATAGATCTCACCACCGATTCGGCGTGTGATATTCTCCACTCGACCAATGCCCTCGTATTGCGATTGAGCAGGAGGTGCCGGGCGAGTTGGCGGAGCCGGGGCGGATGGGGGAGCTGGTAGCGTGCTACCGCTTTTGCCTTTCTCAGCCATGGCCTCAAGCATTTCGGCATGAACGATGCTTGAACTCTGAAGTAAGAGGATAGAAACTAAACATTTGTAAATCAGCCGGCGATCCATCTTTGATTCCTTTCATTTTGTAAGCGAAAAATATTTTCGTTAAACGAACCTCTGTTATCTAGACCACATGGATAAACTTGGTCATGGGAAAACGAAAGCGACGCTTTCGTTTTGCTACAATACAGGAGGATTTTCTTTTCGGCTAAAGTGCCCCTGGAAGAAATTTGCCAATCGCCGCATTTTGTCCATAGGCATCGTCCACAAATCTGACAATCCCATCGGCACTGGCTTGAGATGTCAGATAGGCCATGTAGACAGGCATGCGTTTCTTCTTTTCCAATGAGACTTCGGTGGGTTTGGAAATAATCTCTCCCGGTCTGGCAACAACGGTGTCAATGGCCGCGCGGTCCCAGGGTGTTTCTTGAAGAAGATATTCTGCCAAGTCAAAGGGCTTCTCTAGGCGAACGCATCCAGAACTCAATTGGCGTTGTGGCTCATTGAAGAGTTCCCGTTGGTTGGTGTCATGCAGGTAAATAGAAAATGAATTCGTCAGTTCGAATTTCACCACACCAAGAGCGTTTCCTAAGTGAGGTTTTTGTCGGATATAAATATTCGGGCTCACTGCCCCTTGACTGATACCCAGCCAATCGATGGTGGCAGGATCCACTTGACGAGTGAAGGAACTGTTCCAGACTTCATAGTTGTGACTGGTGAAGTACTTAGTGATCTCTGCCGGAGAAAGATTTTTCAAGTCCGCCACTTTGTCTTGAGTAAAGATCGTGGGCGGCACCACCCAATAGGGATTGAAGATCACCATCACAATTTCATCGCGAAGAGTGGGAGATTTTCTTTCCGTGCGCCCGTTGACGGTGCGAAAGACCATGGAAGTATTTTGCCCTGGGCTGTTATCAATGAGCAAAAAGTAAGACATGGCCAGATTCACAAAGATGTAGCGGTCTTCAAAGTACTGTGGAAACCAGCGCATCTTTTCCATATCTGCCTGAAGTTGTCGGACCCGCTCTAAGCAAGGAACACTCAGATAGGACCAAACTTTTCCCCCGGGAGAAATCTCGCCATCAGGTCTTATTCTTAGATTCCACTGAATATCGCTGACGGCATTAAGAACCTCATTGTCAAAAAGATCATCCATAGAGGACATGGCATATCCCATGAGTGCGAGACGCTTCTTGATGTCGACAATGGTTTTATTCCGCGTTCCCCATCGTAAGGGTGTTTTTAGTGGAATGATATCCACCCAAGTCCCATTGGTGCAGTTGGGATAGATCTTCCTCATGGCTTCTTTCACCGACTGATATGGAGAATTTTTAGGCTCTACGTTGGCGAGCAGAGCCTCTGTATTTTTCCCCGAAGTCAGGGCTAGGGTTTGAAGCTGTTTAGGAGTGAGGAAAGGTTTCTTGATAAGCTTGATATCACTCCCGACACTTTGAGGGTTCACACGTCCCCCATAGAGATCCTGGAGCAGTCGTAAAAAAGCCTGATGTGATCGAAGCTTGACGTCGCGATTGGTGGCACCACGCTGATAAGCGGACTCAAGGCCGTCGCTCCAATAGTTCTTTGGATTGAGGCCATGCTTCCAGCTTTCAAGAGCTGACCGGCGAATATCTGCGGGACTAAATTGATCGACAATGGAAGTGTAGTCGGCAAGGGCTGTGTGTTCCAGAGCATTGTTGTTCTTATTACTTTGAAGTTGTGCGAAAGACTCAATCTGAAAAAGAAACGTTCCGGTTAAGAATAGTACTTTAAAGGACCGCAAAACTCTCATGACGATCTCCTCCTGAGGTAATCATTTATTTGTTCTGTTTCCCGATTTTGGTCTGGAGTATTAAGGAAATCGAAATGAAAAGAAGAGCCCCTGCTTAAAAGCATCGCGCAACAAAAGTGTTAAGATGGAAAGTGAAGCTGAATATCCTCGGGAATGATCTCTCTAAAGTGGGTTTTCGCAGTAAACACTCTGTGCCCATTGTCCATTAAAAGTCTAGAAACTGAAGGCCTGTCTTTTCATAAAGCAATAGAATGTTGAACACTCGTTTCGTGACAAAAAGCATATTTACTACTGAGAGAAGTAGTTGAAACGAGTCTTCCTATCTTTTCACAAGATGCAAAAAATAAACTGATGGCTGGAGTACTAACAAGCTCTCTGTTGATCTCTGCGGGCTGTGGGCAGTTCTCCATCGAAGAGGGGCAGTGGGCCTCTGGAGATCCGGATTCCTCACAAGGAGGAGTGGCTCCAGAGCCTCCCGTGGTGATACCAGATCCCCCGGAAACAGACATTGGGTCTCCGAATCCACCGGCAACCACAGATGTCTATTTTTCATTTAAATCGGGGACCTCACAACTGGCGCATGGACCTGGGAAAGTGTGGGATGGCTGCGCCAAAACAGCTATGGTGAAGGGCGGATATAACAGTGACACCAAGTGTGGGAACGGGACGGTGTTGCCAAAGTACGCCGAGCATCTCAATAAGCATTTCTTTGGCTGTGTTGAAACAGCGGCGGCGGATGCCAATTTCAAACAACCCGAAAGAATTTTCATTCGACATTGGGGAACCTATGTCGATCGTGATGCTCGTGGCTCGACGAGTTTAAGTATGCATGCTTATGCCCGAGCGATCGACATTGTAAAGTTCATCCTTTATGATCGGACGGGAGCGGCCACTCAGGTTAGCACACATGTTCGAGATTTTAAGGGAGCCACAGCCAAGTTCTATAATTCTTTCCGTCAATGCTGGAAAGAAACCTTGCCCTCAGCTTGTCGGCCGGGACAACGGGAGTACAGTGGCTCTATTGGGATCCCGGGTTCAGCTCTTGGGGGAAACAGTTTGCACAATGATCATATTCATCTCTCTTTTCCGTTTTGTGCGGGGTAACTTATGAAAATGCGAATTCAACATATTTTTCTGTTTCTATTTATTAGCACTTCGTCTTTGACTATTGCGGCGACCGATATCATTGGCGAGAAGGTGATTCCTCTAAAAAACTCCAATGGCCAAGCTCAAGTGCTCACCCGGGCTGTGGAAGGAAAGTTGGGGTTGCCCTACGCCGTGGAAATCCGAGTGAGTTGTGGGTCGGGCCGGGTTGATAACTGGGAAACTCTGGAAGTGAAGGATTCAGAATCGGTCTGTGATGTGAAACCAAAGTCAGCAAAGATCACCTCGGATGGTAAGAATATCTCAGTCTTAATTCGTGAAACAGATGCTGAGGCTTTCAATGAGCAAACTAAAATGGTCAAGGGCAGTGACCTTGGGAAGCTGAGACCTGTTTGTCAAAAGCTGGCCAAAGAGTTTCTCTTTTCAGTAGATGACTATTGTCGATAAGCTGTGCAGGCCTGTGGTATTTAAAGAGATTAGAGCTCGATCATAGCCTGAGCATCCTGACAATTGGGTGATCTCAAGCCCCTTTTCCCGAGCATCCGGCTCGGGAAACCGAAGAACTAGGGGCGGCTCACTTAAGACACTTGCTTTCTTTTAAATACTCCTGTGATCTTTTCAAACCAAGATTTGCGAGGAGAGAGTTCCTTAAGAATCTTTAGAATTTCATTTCTCTTGTAAAGCTTAGCGGCCTCAATCGGGGTGAGGTTATCAAACTCGGACAATAGCGCTGGATCGGCGCCATGAGCCAATAAGAATTTAGAAATATCATTGTGGCCCGAGATAATACTCGCGACAAGAGGCGTGCAGAGAATCTCTGGATGCTGATAATTCGGGTTTGAACCATTTTTAATATGATACTTTACAAGCTCCAAATCTCCATTCGAAGCGGCGAGATACATTTCTTTCCAGTCCCCAGCGGCCATGGTTACTCCTCGTTGCTAATTTATTCTACAAGGATACACTCTGGGAGCGTACAGGAAAATAGTTTGCAGGACTGTGCAAACACCTCTCTTTCGTGTTGAGAGGTAACTAAACTTACTGGGGAGTATTTTGAAATAGCTGAAATATGAAAAAGCTACTGGTTGAACGAATCGCTAGTATTTAAAGACTTTCAATTCGAATATAGAATTGATCTAGAGTAGATTTCATCAGTTCGGTACCTTGCTTATCTTTAGTAAGGGTTTCTAACAGAGAATAGATCTCAGTTTTTTTATCAACGAAAGATTTTTTTATTCGTTCTTGGGTTGCTTCGTCGACGACATTAAAGACGACCTTGTCCATCTCGCCATATAGGAATCCCCGGAGGATCCCTGAAAAGTTAAAATCCTGTGGAAAAAGAACCCAACGGCCATCGGTCATTTCAAGAATCTTTGTATTCCAGAGATTGACTTTATCACTACTTTCGAAACGAACGTGTTCAGGTTTTGTTTTTATGAACCAGTCCAGGTTGCCGATCATGGCTTGGAAAAGGGCAATTCGCGCAGCATCCTCGACGTCAGTTTGAGGTGATGACTGAAGATCCTTAAAGATATAGATATCTTCTGAACCCTCTTTTGGATTTTTTTTGAAGGAGTCGTTAACTCCCTTGATCTCTCGGGCTTGAAGGCGTTTGCGCAGATCACTCATATCTTCTAAGAAGAAGGCTCGGTAAGGTTCGGGATTTTGATTCACCTTTGCTATCTTTGTGTTGCGGTATTTTATGAAAATGGGACGAGCACGAAGAGTCGGAATTTCTAGGACTTCGGCCATGCGGTAGATAAGGACCTCGCGATGTGCGTAAAACATGTCTTTGGTGTATTCTCTGTAGGGGTCAGATTCCGGTTCGTTTTCAGCACAATGGGTATTTAAATCCACCGTTTTGATATTTTCGAAGTAAGTTCCTCGGCGGTCATTGGATTTAATTTTGAGCTCTATCTTTGGAAAGCTGCACATCTGAATTGAGGAGAAACCTTTCATTTTAACTTCCACTGGAAATCTTACTTTCTTATTTTGTTCGTCAGTGTAAGAGAGAACGCCCGACACCGTAGCAGCTTTGGCCGTAAAATGATCCTTGCCTTTTTGTGCAAAGAGGTCCGCCAACGGCGCATCAAGTTCGAAATTCAAAGGTTCGTAGCTCGCAAATAAGCTGCCAGCCATAGGAGCTGGAAAGGGCTGCGATGTGGCGGGTTTTCTTTGAAGCGTAGAGCAAGAAAGAATTAATGAACTCAAAACTGCTAAAATAAAAAAATGTTTCATTTGTTTAGGTTAGATGAATTTTACGAGAAAATATCGCTTGTCGTGAGGAGCTAGCCCAAGGGCTAAATACAAACTTCTTAAGCTGATCCACCAGAGTGGTGGTCGAGCGGAGATCTTTTAAGTACCGCCACGCTAAGGGTGCAGTTCGTAAACTTCCGCGTCCAATCCGGGGACTTCTTGACAGCGGAAGGGCTTCATTCAAGCATAAGACCATGTTGGGTTTCTTTAAGCGGCACTACGAGATATACACAGACGGAAGTCATAAGAATGGAATAGGCTCTTGGGCCTATGTCATCGCTTACAAGAATCTGATGTGGAAAACTAGAACTCAAGAAAGTTCAGCTCGAGTTAAAAAGACGTCGAGCAATCGCATGGAGTTTCAAGCGGCCATCGAAGCCCTTAAAGTCCTTCCATCTGGCAGTAAAGCCACGATTTACTCTGACTCTCAGATTCTTATCCACACCGTGAATGTCATGATTCCGGAGTGGCGTTCTTCAGATTGGACAAAAAAGAATGGGAGTCCCATTCCCAATGTGGACTTGGTTAAAATCATCGCGGAACTTGATCAACAGCATTTCATTAAGTGGCAGTGGATCAAAGCTCATTCCGGAATCGCATTTAACGAAAGATGTGATGAGCTTTGCATCGAAGCGAGAGGTTTAGTTTAGCTCACGTCGCTTCTGTTTTTTTTAAAACTGTTTCCCCAACATAAAATAGAATGACAAGTTGTCATTGTCGCCATAGGCCCCGGCAAGATACATCGGCCCTAAGATGCTGTCATAGGCCAGATAAGCTGTTCCCGAATAGTGCCACGAGTCTGCGAGGGATTTCTCGAAGTGGTCAAACACCCGACCTGATTCGAGAGCCATGCCCCAGTAGGTTCCGGATAAGAACTTCATAGACTGATAGTATTGGGCTGAGCCATAGGCAAACTCATCACCAATCATCTCTTGATATCGATAGCTCGATAGATTTAGAAATCCTCCCAGCCAACTCACATCGGCGAGAGTGTCATTGTCTCCTTGAGAGTATTGCGCCTTGAGAGTGAGTTGAACTGCGCCGGGGCCGACCTTCATGCCATTGCGAAATAAGAATCCGTAAAGACCATAGTTGCTCAGATCGTCAGATCCTCCCATGGAGTAGTAAGCATAGAGATCCAAGTACTGTCCCTGTCGCGGAAAGAAGTAACTGTCGAGTTGGTCGTAATAAAGATTCAGGCGCAGGCCATAGTCATAGCTTTTTGAGTTGGGGAGAATGGAAGGACCGATCTGACGATTGGCTTGGTAGTTGTTATAGACGGGACCCAAACGCAACTCACCGTACTTGGTCCACCCAGAACCCAGGTCAAACCCGACAGAGCTTTTAGTGTATTCGTATTCGCCGACGTGATCTCCATCTTGCCAGAAGGCCACGGGTTGACGATTGAATCTAAAGTAGGGCGAAATAAAACTGTATCCGCTCAGTTGCAAGGGCTGATAAAATTCAGTTTTGAATAATGTAGAACTTCCCACTTGAGCAATAGATTTCCACTCTGCCCCCAAGGAGTTCATCCAAGTGCGGCGGTACATGGCCGTGAGGCTCCATGGGTAGGAGGTGACGAAGTCGGTTCCTAAACTCAAACCGAAATTCAGATAATTCGGACCCCAGCTTTTTTTGACGGGTAAGACAATCAGATTTTGGCCATCGACATTATCAATGAGTTCATAGTCCAGCTGACTGAAATCTCCTCGGGCATACAGAGTTGTGAGGCGAGAGGCGAAATTATCTTGCGGTAAGAGCTCTCCGGGTTTGACGTCAAGAATACTTTTTAAAACCTCAGGATTCACCCAGCCGCTGGAGCCCACCTCAACTTTTTTAATGGGTTTGGGGGCAAGTCGGCGGGTCTCTCGCTCTTTACTCCACTCGGCATACTGTGCTGGACTGACAGAGTATTTCTTAAGCTGTGGCAGGGCGGCTCGAGCGGCCGACTCACCAACCGCAAAAAGGTTTTTGCTCATCTTAAAATCCGTTGAACCTAAATCGCCGAAGGTGGGAATAATCAGCGTGTCTTGAGGGGAGAGTCCTTTCACTTGTGGCTGCACATTTTGAATCATCATGATTCGGGTGTACTGATCGGCAACAGAGAATATGCTTGTGATTTGATCTTCCGTCATCGGAGTCGCGCCCACGTCAACGGCGATCACAACATCAGCGCAGGTCTGTCGAGCCACATCCACGGGAAGATTCCGCACCAATCCTCCGTCCACCAAACTGCGCCCTCCGGTGGGAACAGAAGGAAAGATTCCCGGTACAGCCATGCTGGCGCGCATCGCGGTGACGAGATCTCCATCTTTAAGCACAACCATTTCTCCCGTTACCAGGTCCGTGGCAATCGCTCGATAGGGAATCGAGAGCTTGTCAAAATTTGAAACCGTTCCCCCATAGGTGAGAGAACGCAAAAACAGCTCAACATGCTGGGTGCTAATAGCGGCATGGGGAAGCTTGAACTCGAATTTGTCGCTCAGTCCAATTTCGATATTCAGCAGAGATAAAGAGCCATCTTGTTTTGTGCGGAAGGGAAGAGCTTGCCGAGGAACTTGAGAGTACAAAATTCGATCCCAGTCGACCTGAGTGATCCGTTCTTGCATTTCTGCAGGAGATCGTCCAGCCGCATAACCGGCTCCGACCAAGGCGCCGATACTGGTTCCTACGATGCAATCAATCGGAATATGATTCTCTTCAAGCACCTTGAGAATACCGACGTGGGCGAAGCCTCGCGCACCACCACCCCCTAGTATCAATCCAACTCGCGGACGCTTTGCCAGAGCGGGCTCCGTAATCAAGAGCGAAGCTGAAGCCACTGTTAATATCATGAGCCATTTTCTCATAGTCAAAATCTGACATTGTATTAAAAGGGAGTCTCTTGATTAGCAGGACGGTTGTAGAGTTACATGAATGGGCAATGACCTCGAATTGGTAACATCGTGTTTTTAGCTGACTGTTGCACGTAAATAATCATTGTCTGAAGCGGGATTTAAACAACATGATGAATGGCAGTGGCTAGTAAATTTGAGAAAGCTGACTCACCAACGTCTCAACGTCTTGCTTTGAAAGGTTTGTGTCCGTGCTAAGAGGACTTCTGAAAGTCGCGACCTCTTTACGGGATCGCGCCAGCATATGAAGTGAAAGTACGAGAGCCAATAGCAAGAGAAAGCCAGGAATACTTCCTAGGCCCAAGAGGCCAATAAGAAGCGAGTTTCGCAGTGTGGCCTTCGTATCTTTCTCAAGGGCCTCTGAAGTTAGAGGTGAGAAGTCATCCAAGGAGCTCGACCAGAATAGCTCCACTTTTTCTAGATTTGCATTCAAGGTCGAGAGTTTTTTTGAACTTAATTTTTTACGGGTCAGATGAAAATTGATTCCCACTGTGAGCATCGAGAGACAAAAACAAAGAAGCCAGATGCCAACGATAATTTCAATCAAGGTTTCTCCCTCTGATAGCCTGGATAGCAGGATTATCGGTGACACCAATTTGTCGGTCAATAGGGAAAATGATGAGTTTGAAGAGAGTGCCGCAATGTTTTGCGGCACTGGTGGGTTTTCTCAGCCGGATGCTCAGACTGTGAGCGAGCTGCATCTCTTTATTTTACGCAGTCTCCAACCACATAGATGCTGGAGTTCAGGTCAAAGACAGAGTCCGTTTTGGCTCTCATGAATGAACCGCCACCCACTTCAGCCATTTTCTGTAAGTAGCTGGTGTTTTCTTTAGAGGCACTTAAAGCCGTATAGAACACGGTGTTTAAAGTCGTTTTTTCTGGGGCAGAGCTTAGAACCTTTTGCACATCTTCAGTGAGGTTTTGGCTGTTTGAATCCTTTGTATAGCGTGTGTCTGTAGGTTCACCGTCTGAAATGAGAACCACCACATAAGAGGCTTTCCCTCCACGTTGAGTCTCTTCATCTTTGATAACGACTTCTGCGGATCTCATCGCAGCTTGATAAGGGGTTCCTCCAGTGTCGTTCACAGCGCTCAACTTTTGGACATCGGAGTTGATCACACTGCGCACGTTAGAAAAACCGCCAATCACGTTATAAGCCATACTGTTGCTGCCTGCGAATGTCGCAAAGGCATAGTAGAAGTTATTTTGACTGTATTTATTAATAAAGCTATTGATGGTCTTTAAGCGCCATGTTTTGCCGTTGTCATTATTAGCATTGGAGCCTGAGGTGTCCACGACGAAGAGGACCTTGATGTCTCTGTCACGATTAACGGCGTCGATTCGGCAGTTGTTCTTATTTAAGGAAGCCAAGTCCTCTGAGAAATTAATCTTCGCGCAGTTCTGGAAGAACAAGATGCTTGTTGCAAAGAGAGCCAGTGCTAATAGTCTTGTGCTTACTTTCATGATAAATCCCCCGACACTAAACTCAAATGCAAAGACCGTACACGTTCTGGAGGGACCTTATTGAAGCTGGTGCGTATTTTATGACTATCTCTTATTTTTTGTCTGATAGTTTTACGTCCTAATTTGCAACGGTGAGATGAAGGAATAGCCGTCGAGGGACCAAGTCTCAATTTGATATGGAGAGGCAGATGGTTTCATCAGGACCACCATCCGTCGTCTACCGAGCACTGCCTCGTGGGATGCCAAGGCGATCTTCATAGTCATTGAGAACCTTCACGAAAGCGGGCCGCTCTTCGCAGCGACGACGGTAGCTCTCGACATGAGGATACTTAGGAAGAATCTCTGTCTTGCGAATTTCGCGTAGTACGCAGGTGAGAATAATATCAGCGACGGTGAAGTCGGCTCCAGTCAGGAAGGGTTGAGTCTCCAGCATCTTATCCATAGGTCCTAAGAAGCGCGCGACGATGTCGACATGCCAAGGGCGCAAACCTTGCGAGTGAGGGTTCGAGTCGCCTTGCAGATCGGCAAGTAAAATCGGCAAAGTAAAGGGCTCGATGTTGTTCAATGAGGTGATCAACCAGCGATACACTTGCGCACGACCTTGCAGATCTTGAGGAATCAACCGTCCTGACTTCTCTGCGAGATAGAGAAGAATCGCACCTGACTCCGTTAGGATATAGCCGTCGTCGTCAATCACCGGAACCTGTTTGAAAGGCGAAAGTGCCTCGAACCAGGTTTCATCCTGAAGACCCTTCGGCCCGCAATCGAGCCCGAATGTTTCATACTTGATTCCACACTCTTCCAGTGCCCACATCGCACGGAGGTCGCGGGTATAACCCCAAAGAACCGGCGGCAGTGATTTGAAAACATAAACCTTCATAGACGGGACCTCGTCAGTTGCAAGACAATATCGACTCATTTAAAAAACTGAGATTGTTTATTACTTTAATATCGCGAACTCTATCAATACCGTCAACGAAGCCGGGGTACTCACGCATACCGGCGTGGTGCAAGTGACCAATTTATCGCTGAAATTCCCTGAGGACGAAAAATGACAACTTTTGTCATAAAGTCTAGGTTAATTACAAATAAAAGGATAATTTTGGCTGAAAGTGCGCTCATTTTCTTCTCCTGATATTTGCGTTGCTCGTAGAGCACATAGCCGATATTGAAATTATATGGAAAAAAATCAGACAAAGAACAATCAACGGAATCTAGAGAAAAAGACCTTAATGGTCCTTTCAGTTTTATTCACAGGCGTTATTCTATTTGCTTGGGGTTACGCCATAAAGTTGCAGCAGACCGTCGCGAGTAACAAATCAGTTACTCAATCGGATCCAGGCGCATTGATTGAGGTTGAGCGACTGCGCAATCTCGTCGAGTCTCAAATGAATAATAGCCGAGGTTATTTCTTACTCGGTTCAAAGTCCATTTTCGATAAGCAACAGGAAGATAGAAAAGCATTGGCTGCGTCTTTGGTAAATTTTGGGAAACAATACAGTCTTCCCGAAGTTCCGGGGATCATTAAGCGCATTGAAGACTTAGAGAAAAAGAATGATGATTTTTTTGATCAAGCCGTGGACTTTAAAGAAAAAAAGACGGAGTCAAGAATCGTCGGGCAATTTTATCAGTCCAAGATGTCTCCTTTGCTCACGCAGATAAATGCGGCTCTGGATGAGATAGCAAGTTTACATAAAGCAGAAATGGATCGCTCTTTTGCTGAAGCTCGTGAAGCCGCGGCGAGTGTCGAAACCCAGATTCCCACGGCAATGGCTTGGTTTACCGGATCCCTCGCGCTGTTATTTTTGGGCATGGCGTTGTTAATCATTCGTATGTTGAGAGAGCGACAGTTTCAACTGGCTGCACGTAATCGTCTTTACGAAGAGGCAAAAAAAGCATTGCGACTGCGTGACGAGACCCTCTTTGCGATCTCCAACGATCTTAACGAGCCACTGAATATTATTTCTGAAGTCGCAGGCGAGCTGGCGTTGCCTTCACAGGGCGCTGAAGTCCGTGAATGTGGTGAGCTTATTAAAAGTACTGTGACCATTATTGAGGGATTTATTAAAGACATTCGAGACGAAAAACGGATCGAGATGGAAGGCATGACACTTCGTCTTGAACAAATGTCTATTGATAACATTTTGGAATCAGCTCGTCTCTTGTTGCAGCCTCTTGCTAAAAAAGAGGGAGTGAGTGTCCAGTTTGATACTGTAAATCCACCTGTTCTAGCTTTCTTTGATCCAGAGAGAGTGCTCCGTGTCCTTTCCAATCTTGTGGGCAATGCGATAAAGTTCAGTCCCAAGGGCAGCAAAGTTGTCGTGAAAGTGCGCAGCGATCAAAAGTTTGTGAATATCTCTGTTTTAGACAGTGGACCGGGGATCCCTGAATCTCAATTGCCAGATTTGATGGAAAACTATTGGCAAGCCAAAAAGACGGCAGACAAGGGTGCTGGCGTCGGACTTTCTATTGTTAAGACAATCATTGATGCCCATGGCGGGACTGTCGATATAAAAAGCCAAGTGGGTCGAGGGACTACATTTACGTTCTCACTCCCTCGCCGAAGACCGGTGGGTGCGCCACTCAAAAAACTGACTCCCACAGTTAGAAAATCTCGGAGTGAGTTTTATGAGGGACTCCATCAGTAGTTCCGATCTGAAAACGCCTTTGGATACAGAGTCGGCTGGTGTGCCGACTCTTGTTGTCTGCGCACTAAGACATTAGATATAAGTATTTTTTTCATGATCTATTTGCTGAAGTAATCGTGATGCCGTGCTTTGATCAAAGTATGAAGGTAACTGAACATCACCGAACAGTTTGACTCTTGACCTCTTGTAGTTTGCAACGGACATCTATAGGTTGTAGGCGAAAGTCGATTGCGAGATGTGCAGAACCCATTATCTAAATAAAGTGAAACTGGAGTTTTCCGTGAAAAAAATAATTGTCTTAGTAAGTCTGATGTTAATGTCTGTGACAAGTTTAGCGAGTCAAACAAACATAAATGAAATGTGCTTTTCTTTGAGTCTTGATGGTAAAAAAATTTCCCACATCGTCATCTATGAATATGATTGGGATAATCAGATAGCAGGCGAGCCTCCACCGACTATAGATGTTCGTGTTTTCAATTATCAAAATGCGGCGATAATCTTTGGTTCAATTATAGACCAAAATATTACCGAGCGATGGGTAGGTCGATACGTGTACCCTGGGCCAGAGAGGTATTCTGGAAGCCATCATTTGGTATTTTCCGAATCTGATGCACAAGGTAAGAAAACGAATTATGAGATTAAACTTGTCGGTTTGGCTCAAGACATCGGTGACGGCATAACAATCCTCCGTGGACAATCGGAAGTGAAAATCGACGGCAAAGCCGTGTTGTTTCCGAATTTGAAAACTATCCGTTCGTGTCCAAATCCATCTGATTTAAAAGAAATTAAGGAAGTTGAATCTTTACTTTAGAACTGTTTAAAATTCTGGCCATCAAATAAAACAACCCGCTGTAGCGGGTTGTTTTGGTTTCTAGTTTGTTGGGCAAAATCGAGCCAGTATCCATTCAAGAGAACGATCACAATTGATGTGGCATCAAAGGTATTAAATCGAATAGCTATTATTTCTGACCCACAATAGCTTTAATGAGAGAAGCTTTCTTGCCGGTAATAGCGCCCTTTCGAATTTCCTCTAGAAAGTACTGTTTGATCTTGAAAGCAGGGACTGCGTAATTTAATCGATTCCAGATCTGTTCGTCGTTTGATTTGGAGATCCTATAGATCTCCTCTGATGAGATGGGTTTTTCTCCGTCTTTAGTCCAAACTCCAGTCCAAACAAGACCGATAATGTTGCCCGTGTTGCGATCCATGAGCATCGAGCCCGAGGAACCGTGGGAGATATCGCAGCCATGGGCCATAGACCAAGCAGCATACCCTAGGGGATTGATATCATCTGGATCAAATAAAAATCGAGCGTCACCTGTTTTCGATAGAATTCGGCAGTCTTGATCCATCATAATTTTAGGTTCTGGAATCACCAGGGGGTCATTTCTCTTTGGATCGTCAATGCCAGCGAATCCGTAACCGACATTAATGAGCGGAGTATCTTGGGCAGGAATCATATCATAGGATAAATTCACGGCTTTTCCGGCAATGGCGATTTCCGCTTTTTTGTAAGAAGCCTCGTTGGGCTGACCAGTCTCCTGGTCCCATTCGTTCACATCATAAGGGCGAACAATGAGTAAGGCCATGTCGATATCTTTCCAAAGACCGACACAATCGACGGTTTTAGCCCAAATATTTTTATTAAATAGGACTGAGGGACGAAAGGCTCTGCACTCGTCGATATCCGTGCCGGCAATGTGGGCATTCGTGGCTATTATGTGCTGACCGTTAAATTTACCGAGGTAAATACCAGTTGCCCCGCCAACGATAACCGTGGCACCGATGGCACGACTGCTGATAGGATTTTTCAAATCTGTCGGTGATACTATTCGCGGAGACCACTGGTCGCCTTTTTGATAGATGTTAATTTCTTTTATAATCTGTTCCGGAGGGACAGTTTGGGCCCTTGCCAATAAAGGCAGTGCCAGTGTCGAAAACATAAACAATGAAACCGCTTTAAAGCTTCTTTGGGTCTTCATCAGTACCTCCGACGTCTAAGGGTGCAATAGGGAGGCCATCTTAAAAGGAACGAAACGCAATTTCGGTAAACGGGGAGATTCAGTTAAGTGGGGAGATTCGAACGGCCTGCCAGCCGAAGCTTTAGCGAAGGCTGGTGCCCCCGGTCCTAAGCTGGTCGAACCACTTAGGGCATGTAAGACCTCGTATAATCGAATACAGGACAAACCCAAGGTGGAAAAGCTGTATTCTATGCAGTGGAGACGCGAAAACTTAGATTTAGCTGAGTTGGCTACGAAGCGATACATCGAAGGTTGGAAAGTCTCAGAGCTTTGCGAGCATTTTGGCCGAACTGAAGATACCATTCAGTGGGGTTACCTCATGCTCAAGCGGCAAGGCTTTCGGCACAAACAAATCACCGAGGAGCTGCGAAAGAAGCTGGTAAAAGCTATCGCAGTCACCGGGAAAGGGAAAAAACCAGGTTTAAACTCATAGCGGCCTTTTTAGGCATAAGCTTAACAATCGGAATTGGCGGGTCGATTTACGATTTGACCCGGCAGGCGGCAGTTTCCGCAAAACATGCCTACCAGTTCGATCAGCTCAGTTATGCAAAGTTCACGAAGGCCATGACGGAGGCAAGACCGCGCCGTCCGGCTTCTAAAGAATAGTTCAGTTTAATTACTTATAAAAATTTTTGACTTAAAAGGGTCGGCTTTGTCCGGCCCTTTTTTATTTTAAGGGGTTCACTATGGGAGCAAAAAAGCTTGCTTGCTACGCGCGCGTTTCCACTTTAGATCAAGCAACCGGAATGGAATCACAGGTCCGCGTTCTTAAACAGTACTGTGAACAAAATAATATCACCGAGGTAGAGTTTTTTACTGATGAAGGTGTCAGTGGTACTAAGTCCTCTCGTCCGGCCTTAGATCGCATGATGACGGCCATTGAGCATGACGAGATTTCGTCAGTAGTCGTTTATTCTTTTTCCCGGTTTGCCAGAAGTACGACACATCTTTTGAATGCTCTACAAGTCTTTAAGAAAAAAGGGGTTCAGTTCGTGAGCCTCACTGAAAAGATCGACACCAATAGCGCGGTGGGAATCGCAATTTTTTCGATTTTGGCATCTATTTCGCAGCTCGAACGTGACCTCATTGCCGACAGGGTTAAGATAGGTCTTGCGAATGCTCGTGCGAAGGGAAAACTGATCGGTAGAAAGAAGCTAAGAGACTCGGATCTCATTCGTAAGCTCCTTAAGAGTGGTTTAACCTATAGACAGATTTCTGTCATTGCAAAAACCAGTCACGGCTCGGTCCACCAAGAGAAACTCGCAATGAAACGAGACGAAGAAGCGGCACGAATCAAGGCTCTTGAAACAGAAGCCACTGCCAGCGAAACAACCGTCGTCTTTCCAGAAGTCACCAAAGTCACAGAGTCGTAGAGTCTAATTGCGCGAGTCCCTTCGGGGGCTCGCCCTTTTTTTGTCTTTTTTGTATCGAAAAGCTCAGGCTAAAATCAGAAAGGTTAGTATGGGTATGGTTTTGATAAAAGAGGCTTTGCCTAAGATAAAGAAGTCAGGATTTTTACACCCCGACTTTGGCTTATTTTGAAGTGGTTTCGATGCTAGCGAATCTACTATGGTCGGGCGCCAAGCTCTAAGAGTTTTTTCTTCACGGATTCTTGGCTATGTGCCGTCGCTTCTTCGAGCGGGGTTCGCATGCCGAGCCGTTCGTCGCCGCCTTTTTCTTCGAGCGAAAAACCGCGGTCATAAAAATACTGAATAAGTTCGATCTTATCTTGCTCTGAGACTCCTGGAGCATAGACGACGAGCCAAACCGGAGGATAGACCAAATAAGACTCGAAGTGTTCGGGCTGCGTGTACAGGCTGCGAAATGTGACGATGGGTGCTCCAGCGTCGACGAGAGCGCGAATCGTTGCTGGCTTTGTCCCGTTGATAATCGCAAAAGTCACGAGCGGCTGTTCTTCGCTCGGGACAATCAAGGGGGCGCCAAGTTTCCCAAGGTGGCGAATCATATCAATCTGATTAAATTTGACGGCAATCTTCATTGGCGTTCGATCGCGGTAAACTCCACGCTCCAAGTAGCTCCAAGCGTTTCGGGGGAAGCCGATCTCGAGTGTCGCGGTAAGGTCAAAGCCGGCTTGAGTGAGCAATGTAAGACCCTGAATATCACCCAGGCGAAGGGATTCGTAAATCGGATCAATCATCGAATCTTCGCGTTTGCACCCTAGAGCTAGAAGACCACGGATCGAATCATAGTTCTGAGCTGCGGCGGCATCTTGCAAATAGTTATCCCGGTCATGGACGTCCCAACCTTTCATTCGAAGAAAGTCGAACATCCGCTTGTCGCCGAATTTGACTACAAGGCCGCCCAAGCCATCAACTTCGGTCGTTCCCGCTTGATAATAACCAATCACAACATCCATTCTCGCACCGGCTTTTAGCAACGACTCAAACAGGTCATGATTTTTCTGTCGAATCGCAAAATAGATAGGTGATGCGACGAAAAAAAGATCGTATCGGTCGCTCCCCGTCGGATTCGCGCCATGTTGGACGAGCCAAAGCGCCAATTGAGTCTTTTCGTAGCGGGCGGCGGTGGCGAGACAGCCTTCCCCATAGGAGTCTCGGTTCTCTGCATTCAGAAGGACCGGATTGTCTTGGACCATTTTTTGAATCGCACTGAGGTCACCGGTTCGGCATGCGGAGAAGAAAGTTTCTTCAGGACTCATCGATACTGCCATTGAAGGCCGCGCGATGAGAAAAACGAGTAAGCAAATCAACAAGCCAAATCGCATCGTAGATCCTTTTAGTTTTGTGACCTTGTCGCTCAAATGTAGCATCCTCAACATACGAACGCAATTCCCAAGCGTCAAGCAGAAAAAGTTCATCGTTTTACGAATGCGAGACATGGCAAGGTTTATAAAGTTGATCAAGAGTTTGAAGGCAGTTTCTTAGATCTAAAGCGAACACTCCGTTGGGCAGCGGATACTACGATCAGCCGCTAAAGAAAATTGATGTTGCATACTTATAGCGCTCGTCAACCGTATTAGGTGACCAGAGGGGCTCACCCCAAAAGATTTGGTTTTGTCCACGCCTTGACTTTCACTAGCGGATTCGATGTCATCTTATTTTGGGGAGAATTCAATGAAACAGCTAAGTATCGCACTTTTAATATTATCTTTTACCTCCTCTGGTTTTGCTGAGGTTAAAGTTGGAGATTTAGCGTATTTTACCGGTTCGCAAGTATCGAAATGTGGTACTAGCAAAATGAAAGTGCAAATGTCATCTGAGATCACCGAAGTAAATTCATTTAGCGTGAACGTACTTGTAAGAGTTAAGTATGACTCCAAGCCGACAACATCTTACCAAAACTTGTTCCAAATTGCTGATTTTCCAGATGGAAAAAGTCTTCAAGATTATTATGATTTAAAAGAATATTGTAGCCATTTTAAAACCGGCTCGCTTGAAGAAGTCATAGTCCCCGCAGGTAAGTTCTGGACATGTCACTTGGCTAACAAAATCGGAGATGCCTCCGCAGAGGTATGGCTCGGCCCGGTAGCGCTTGGCACTGTGAAAAGTAGAACTACTCGAATAGAGTTTAATGACCCAACATGTGTCTTCGAAGAAACTATAGTCTTGGAGAAATTTTCTTTTGCTAACTAGCGATTAACTTCTCTTCGTTCTTAGCTGAATCTTTTCAAGAATCAAATAGGGTTAAATCGAGGGCTTAAGCCCTCGATTTTTATTCGTACCTTGTTGACCAAGATTCGAGTTCTTATGATTCAAGTCTGTTACTACCGTAGATCAAAGTGTGGGTCTGGTGAGCGCTCCACATTATCCACGGAGCATAAGTGTTTTTAACAGAATTGCCACTCATAAGAGTTGAGAATTTCATAGATCTTGTTAACAACTCCCAATTCTTTAGCAATCACAAATAGCAGGTGACAAGGAGCCATTACAGGGTTGTCAAAGATGACCTGAATATCTTCCATTGCATGGCCCATGAAGCACAGGGTGTTTGTCATGTGGGCTTTATGCTCACTAAGGGCACTTTTGAGGCACTCACTTAGTTCCTTGTAGGTCCAAATTTCGTTAGGCTCCACTACTTGGTGGGAGATCCGGATCAAGTAAGTATTCTTGGAATTAAAGACGCAATGAAGGTGGATATAGAAAATTGTGAGTTAGCAGGTATAAAAAAGGCCATCTCGTGGATGACCTTTCGGGTCTCGCGCCATTAGAACGTGGTGGTTCGAATAGCTTGACATATGGTGCGCGAGGGGGGACTTGAACCCCCATGTCCTTTCGAACACTGGCTTCTGAGACCAGCTTGTCTACCAATTCCAACACCCGCGCGTATCGGTGTATTGATAGTACGTGAATTCCCCTTAAGAGAAACAGGTTATGCAGGAAGTCGTGGGACTTTGTGAATCTATTCGCGAGGTCGAGCTTCGAGGAGCTCCACGTGAAAGATCAGGTTGGAGTGCGGCTTAATGTATTTTCCAATCTGTCTTTCGCCATAGGCGAGATGCGAAGGGACGAAGAGAGTCCTCTTGCCGCCTTCTCTCATGCCCATCAGACCCTGGCTCCAGCCTTGAATCACTTTTTTTGAGCCAACGACGAATTCAAAGGGACGACCGTGATCGTAGGAGGAATCAAACTTGGTTCCGTCTTCGAGAAAGCCTTCATAGTGCACAAAGAGCAAGGCGCCTTTGGTGGCTTCGACTCCCGTACCGGGAACTGTATCTGTAATTTTGAGTTCATGGCTTTCTGTAGGCATTGCTTTAACCCCCAGGTTAGGCTGAGTTAACTTACGAGGATTTGAGAGGAGCTTCCAGTCTTTGTATCTAGGAAGTAAAGAATTCCGATCTCTTCCCAAAAAAGGCACTTCGAGACGTTATAGAATTCAAGAGGACCTGCCCTCTGGGTCAATAGTCTCGCCTTTTTAAAGTTAAAATCTTGCTGATTTCCTCGTCAGGTCGAGTTTGATATCTGAATTTCGGATGTCTATCGACAGCTAAAGCACTTTAACTAAATGCTGAATTGAGATGAGGATTGCAGTGTCTCGCTTTAAATAGAGGGAGATTTTCGTGACATTTTTCATCAATATAGGTATAATTAAACCAATATGAGAGCTCCACTGAAGTATTACAGTAAGTGGAGAGATGACAGGTACGTGGTTGAGTTGACAATTCACGAGCTAAGTCAGAACGTAAAATATCCGGAAGGGATAAAGTACGGTCTCATTTGTAAAGACTTAAAAACTGGCCATTACGTGCTTCTTGATAATCATCATCCAAAGGGCCCGCATCTTCACATCGGATCAGTGGAGTTACCCTATGAGTTTCTCGATGAGGATAAGCTCATCGAGGATTTTAAAAAAATTGTTTTTGAAGAGATGGGATTGAAGCTATGAAGAAATTAATTATTTCGGTAAAGCCATCCGGTGAAGTTCTTGAGGGTTTTAAAAAAGCATTGAAGGCTGCTCGCAAGGGAGCCTTGGGTGAAAACCATTATGAGATTTCCTTCGCTAACAAAAAAGAGTTTGATCGCTTTGCGAAAAACATAGGCATTCTTTCCTCCATACTTATTTATAAGCCAAAGTCGGTCTATGAATTGGCTAAAATCGTAAAGATGGATGTTTCCAACCTTAATAAGATCATTCTGTTCTTTGAAGAGGTGGGGGCTATAAAAATTAAAGAATCCAAAGTGGATGGGCGTTCAGTGAAGACCCCCATCGTAGAATACGATCAGATCCAATTCGATCTTAAGGCGAGTTAAACTCGGCAGAGCCCGATTTATTTTGAGTTAAAACTATTCGCAGGTTGGCGAGGGGATGGCGGAAGACTTTGGTGTCCCCAAATATAGCCCATGAAATAAGCAGAGCAGCCTATCAGAGCTAAGATCATCCATTTTTTTATGCGACCAACCAAAAGTGACTTCATTTTTTTTAGTTTTACCCGTTGACAAGGCCATCAGGCAACTGTAATTTCGACTCTCTCTTAGAGCGCGGGAGTAGCTCAGTTGATAGAGCGTCGCCTTGCCAAGGCGAAGGTCGCGGGTTTGAGCCCCGTCTCCCGCTCCAAATTCTTCCTTGTAAGAATTAGAGCCACTTAAAAAATTGTAACCCCTGGTGAGCAATCATCAGGGGTTTTTTATTTTAAGTCTCATTTTAAGACGATTTTGTTGCGAGTCCAATGACGAATTCAGCCATGGGACTCGTCAGAAACTAGTGGTTTTTGGGTTCCTTTTCGATAACAGTAAAAACTGTGAAGGTCTCAAGCAAACGCATTTTACAATATGCACTCTTCATTTTTCTGATTTCTGCGGGCGGCTGCGCGAGCCATAAAGCCAATTCTCATTCTTCTGCAGTTTCATTCGAATATGATAATGGTCAGGTTAAAGAAAGAAATCTTATTGTCGAAGGTGTTCCGGTGTTTTGGGGACATCAAATCATAGGCGCAGATCTCGCGCGACAATTCATGTTGAATCTTAAGACCCAAAAAACAGAGGTTGCCATCGTGGATTCAGGGTTCGGTGATGCAGAGTCTGTGAAGACCAAGCCAGAGCCTGTTGCTTTTCATGGAAGAGCCACAACGTCACTTATAAAACATGCAGCTTATGGAGTGGCTGGCGTTGTCGACGTCAAGTTTCAACATACCTATGAGTCAGGGGCAGGGTTTCAGCAGTTTCTCCGAAAAATTCGCAAAGACCGTGTGGATTTGTTGCAAATGGCGATGTCAGAGATGGACGCTCAGGCGCCGCTTGATCTTGAGTTGATTAAAACTACAAAGAGCACTCCTACTATTATCGCGGCAGGAAATGCCGAAAACTCGGTTGTCTCCAAGGCCGATCGTGCGACAAAAGCCATTCTTGTGGGTTGTATGGCACGAGACGAGTCTGTTTGTGCTTATTCCAGAAGCGCTAAGTTCGAAAAAGGTCTTTCAGGAGTTCTTATTTTAGCCCCTGGAGAGCCGGGAGTTATAACGGATTTTATAGATCCAGGGACCCCTTTCGGTGCAACCAGTGCGGCCGCGGCTATGACTGCTGGAGCCATTGCAAATGTTATTTCTATTCTGGGGCCTTTAACTCCTGAACAGGCTCATGAAATTCTTAAGCGCACAGCCATTCCTCTTGCCTCATCTCCAAACGGAGAAAATCGTGGTCATGGCTATGGTTTATTGAATGCTTATAAATTAGTGCGTGTTGCTGCTCGAGTTCAAACTCACATGGAGCAAGAGCTTCATTCGAAGAGCGCTAAGGATCGTCAAAAACTTCTGTTGGCAACGCTTCGAAATAGTCACACTTATGACTTTGACGAAGAAGCACGCCGAACTCTTGAGGAAGCTAAGGCCGTCTTTTTTGAGAAATCGTCGAAAAACCCTTTGGATCCAAGGACTGCTCGTGCCTTTAACCTTGCGCGAGTTTCATTTTTTCTGAATCCGAATCAGGAAAGCAAAGAGTTCCTAAATAATATGCAGACCCTAGTTACGCAACTGTAGGGCGGCGCTGACTGAAGCTAAAACGAAGTATTTGAATTGGAACTATTGGAACAAACGAGTCACCGCAGAACTAGCGGGAATCACGAAATTAGGTTTCTGAGCTTTCGCCGACGCCAACTTCACATAGCCGCAAAGTAATACGGCCATGAATATAAAGAACCAGTCGCGTGGGGACAATTGCATCAACATGAATAACTCTTCTTTAAGCCTTTCGGCTTTTTAGGTAGCCCAGATAATATTCGATACCACTGGTTATACTTAAAATGACGCTTATCCACAAGATTCCGTAGCCGATTTTGTCTAAATAGGGGATATAGGGCTCGAAGTTTCCAATAATTACAAGGGGGATAGCTATCATCTGCATGGCCGTCTTCCATTTTCCGGCGGCTTTGGCGGCGATGACCACTTGATCTGCGGCAGCCACGGAGCGGATGCCTCCGATGAAATTGTCTCGCGCGAGAATCAGAATCACCATGATGACGTCCACTTTGCCTTGAAACAAAAGCATAGCAAGAACGCTGGTCACGAGGATCTTGTCAGCGATGGGGTCCATGAATTTTCCCATGTTAGACACCACATTGTACTTACGAGCATAGTAGCCATCGTAGTAATCAGTGACGGAGGCCAGCATAAATAAACACGCCGCTACGATGTTCCAGCTCAGTTTTCCTGGCCACATAGCTGCCACAACAAAGGGCACCATGTAGACACGGCTGAGTGTAATCCTCATTGGAAGTTTTCTTTGCCATTCGGTAGCCTGCACAGGGGACCTCATCTGCTCATGGGGAGCGTGTTTGTTCTGGACTTAAAGTAACAACTTAGTCTAGAAATAATCAATGTTTATTCATCGTCACAAAGTGCAGTTTTATGAGACCGACTTGATGGGAATCGTCCACCATAGCAATTACCTTCGCTTCTTTGAGGAAGCTCGGGTAGCTTGGGCTCATGGGAAAGGGGTTTTGGACTACCAAACTCCTGGATCTGCCAGCCACTTCGCGGTTTATGAGACCCAAGTCAAACACACCAAACCGACCTTTTTTGGGGACGATTTGGAGATTGAGGTCGAAGCCCAGGTGGAGGGGAATCGTTTGATTTTCCAATACAGACTGAGAGGCCGTAAAGGTGAGGTCTGCGCTTTAGGCAAGACAGTGCATGTGTCGATGAGCCCCGAATTAAAACTTATGAGAATGCCCGCATCGATTATCGCGGCAACGGAGAAAGATCAATGGACAGAAACCTGGCTTTAGAATTTGTTCGCGTAACGGAAGCAGCCGCATTGGCTTCAGCACGATGGATGGGGCGCGGAGACGAAAAAGCAGCAGATGCTGCGGCCGTTGATGCTATGAGAAAAGCCTTCGATACTGTTCGTATGGACGGCACTGTTGTGATCGGAGAAGGGGAGCGTGATGAGGCTCCTATGTTGTACATCGGTGAAAAAGTAGGTCAGGTGTCTGACGATGCTCCCGCTTTGGATATCGCTTTGGATCCTCTTGAAGGAACAACAATCTGTGCCACAGGCGGAGTCGGTTCTATTTCTGTGATCGCGGTGGCTGAAAAAGGAAAGTTCCTTCATGCGCCAGACACTTACATGGATAAGATTGCCTGCGGTCCAGCGGCAAAAGGTCGCATTGATATTGATTTGTCCCCAACTGAAAACATCAATCGCGTGGCTGAGGCTTTGCGCAAGCCAGTGAGCGATGTGACTGTTGTGATCTTGAATCGTCCTCGTCACTCGGACTTGATTGCTGAAGTTCGTAAAACCGGCGCTCGCATCAACTTGATCGACGACGGTGATGTTTCGGCAGCCGTTGCGACGGGATGGATGGAAACGGGCATTGATCTTTTGATGGGCGTTGGCGGAGCACCAGAGGGCGTTATTTCTGCAGCAGCTATGCAATGTCTTGGTGGCGACTTCCAAGGTCGTTTGAAATTCAGACACGAAGAAGAAAAAGAACGCGCAAGACGCATGGGTGTGACGGAACTCGACAAGAAGTACACTATCGACGAGCTCGCTCGCGGTTCTGTGATGTTCATTGCTACGGGAATCACGGATGGTGCTTTGTTGAAAGGTGTTCGCTTCATGCCGGATCGTCGTGCGAAAACTCATTCTATCGTGATGAGGTCTTCGACGGGTACAATCCGTAATATCGAAGCCTACCATAATCTTTCTTTGAAGCCGCAAATCAAGGGCGTTTAAGCTCGTGATCAGTCTTCACTGCTTTTCCTGCAACAAGGAACTTACGTTCAGTGGCACGATAGGAAGACGCGATGAGTGTCCTCATTGTCGTGCCGACGTTCATGTCTGCAAGAACTGCAATTTCTATGATCCTAAGGCTTACAACGAATGTCGTGAGACCTCAGCGGATGTCGTTCGTGAGAAAGACCGCGCCAATTTCTGTGATTACTTTACCCCTCGTCAGGGTGGGCCCAATGCTCAGGATAAGGCGGCTGCTCTGCGGGCCGCCGCCGAAGCTCTCTTTAAAAAGAAGACCTAATTCAACTGATCCACTAAAGTGATGGCCCTTTGTTTACCCAGACCTCGAGTAACATAATTATTGTGTCGACAAAAACTAATTTGACTCGCTGTATGCAAATAGCCACACTAAAACCCTATGGCAAAAGCATCAACGACTGAAGTCTTCAATTGTACCCCAGAGCAGTTCTTTAAAATCATCTCGGACTACGAGAAATATCACGAGTTTCTTCCTGAAGTTAAGCAGTGCAAGGTTTTGAAAACCGAAGGCAACCGCAAACTTGTGGAATACAACGTGTCCGTGGTTAAGAGCTTCAAATACGCTCTGTGGATGACTGAGACAGCTCCGACGTCTATCACGTGGGAATTTGCATCAGGTGACATCTTTAAAACCTCTGTGGGCTCTTGGAAGCTTGAAAACGAAGCCGGTAAGACTCGTGCGACATACAATGTGGAAGCCACCTTCAGTATGTTTGTTCCAGGTCCCATTGCAAATGCCTTGGTGAGTGTCAATCTTCCGAATATGATCAGTTCATATCACAAGAGAGTAAAACAGCTTTATGGCGGGTGATGAAGATCAAAAAAAGGACGACAAGGGTGTCTTGGGTGACACTCTAAAAAAGGTTTTCACAGCGGGAGTGAGCGCAGCGTTCATGACCGAAGAAAGCATTCGTTCTTATTTAGGCGATCTGAAGCTTCCAAAAGAAGTTCTCAATGTGCTTTTGCAAAGTGCAAATAAATCCAAAGACGAAATCACACAAAGAGTGACCAAAGAAATCGTCGGCGTGGTTCAAAAGATCGACTTCGTAAAAGAGTTCTCAAAGTTTGCTGAAACACATAAATTCAAGATCTCCGCCGAGATCGACATCATTAAAAAAGACCCCAAAGACGACAAATAGGTAGGGACTTACTTTTGGTAGCAGCTGCGCGCCATAAATGGCTGCACTGCTGCTACCAAAAGTAAGTCCCTACCTATTTGCTTTCGCAAGCTCTTATTCTAGACCTAAGTTCGTCTCAAGTTGAGACGCTTCCGACCGATAAGTATGTCATGGAAAATATGCTCATCTCTTTATTCTCGGTTCTTTTATTCTGTCTTTGCTGCCATCAGTTCATTCGCTCGGTGTTGGCGCCGATTCCGCTTTTGCGCACGGAAAGAGTTTATGCGCGAGGAGCTATGCAGCTTGGCAAATTCTATAAGTCCATGGCTTGGGGAAGTATGACCGCTGTATTTTTGGGGTCTCTTGTCATCTCTTTTAAAGAGGTCTTTACAACTTTCTAAATCATTTTAAGTATGGCACTCTGATTTTTATTCGGAGGTGCTCTATGTCTGCTCCTTTTTCGACATTCAATCCCGCTACGGGTGAAGTTCTCGCTCATTTTAATCACGTCTCTTATCCTGAGGCAGAAAAAGAAATTCTCGCCGCACAAAAAGATTTTGATATCTGGCGCAAGACAAGTTTCTCGGAACGCTGGGAAACTTTGTTGGCGCTGGCGGAGCTGTTTCGTCGCTATAAATCCGAACTTGCGGATCAGATGAATTTAGAAATGGGCAAGCTGGTCAGCGAGGCCAAGGCTGAAATCGACAAGTGCATCATGACTTGTGAATTCTATGCCAAAGAAGGCGAGAAGATGTTGGCGACTCAGCTCATTCCTTCGGGTTATCGCAGCTCTCATGTGAGCTTTCTTCCTCTCGGTGTGGTCTTGTCCATCATGCCTTGGAATTTCCCACTCTGGCAGGTGACTCGTTTTGCGGCTCCGGCCATCATGGCGGGGAATGTGATCCTCTTGAAACACGCTGATCTCACGGCGGGAACGGCACAAATCATTGGGAAAATTTTTGGCGAATTGCGTTCTGATGTGAAACTTCTCAGAAATATCTTTATGGATCACAAGGTGGCCGAACAAGTCATTGCGCATCCTTTGGTTCGAGGAGTGACCTTCACGGGGAGCAGTCGAGGTGGGCGAGAAGTGGCAGTGAGCGCAGCTCAGCACCTCAAGAAGACCGTCCTAGAGCTTGGAGGGAGCGATCCTTATATCATCCTGGCTGATGCAGACATTGAACATGCCGGAAAGACCTGTGCTAAGGCTCGCTTAGTCAATGCAGGGCAGAGCTGTGTCTCTGGTAAGCGCTTTATCGTTCATCATAGTGTGGCCAAACAGTTCTGTGATGTTTTTGTGGCGGCGATGAAAGAAGCTTCTTTGGCTCCGCTGGCTCATAAAAAGTTTCAATCTCAAATCATTTCTCAAGTGGAAAAGTTGAAGGCTCTCGGTGGAAAAGTTTTAACGGGAGGCACGGCTCCTCAAGGCGATGGAGCCTTTTATCCGGCGACGGTTTTGCTTTTTGAAAAAGATCATCCAGAGATTCACTCTGAAGAGGTTTTTGGTCCCGTGGCCTGTGTTGTGGTTGCTAAGGATGACGAGGAGGCCCTGGCTATTGCCAATAGTTCTATCTATGGCCTGGGCGGCGGCATCTTTACCAGAAACCTCACTCGCGGAAAAGAATTGATCGAAAAAGAACTTCAATCTGGATTCGTTGTCGTGAATGATTATGTGAAGTCAGATCCGCGTCTGCCCTTTGGCGGCGTGAAAGATTCAGGGTATGGTCGTGAGCTTGGCCACTTCGGAATCATGGAATTTGTAAATATTAAAACGGTGGCCGTGGGAGAGATTTCGTGAGGGTGAGCAAGGCAAAGGTGGATCTGGAGCATCAGGTTTGGAAGACCCTGAAGGACTTTGACCTGCAAGACAAAAAGATCCTGGTGGCTTTGTCAGGTGGCATAGATTCCACGGCTTTGCTGCGCGTTCTCTCGAAAATTCATAAAAATATTTCGGCCTGTTATTTTCATCACGGAGAAGGCGATAATGCTGAGTATCGTAAGGAAGCTCAGCAATTTTGTGAAAAGCTTTGCAAAAAACTCGAGGTCCCCTTTTTTTCGATGAAGGCTCCGGAGCTCGCAAAGTCAGAAGCTCAATATCGCGAGCTTCGCTATGAAGCTTTGAAAAATTTAATGAAGCAAGAAGGTTTTGACTGCGTAGCACTTGGGCATCATCGCGATGATCTTTTGGAGACTCGACTCATGAGATTGATTCGTGGGACGGGGGCTCAGGGCTTTCAGGCCATGGAAGTTTACAAGGGCAAACAGTTCCGGCCTTTTTTGGAAAACTCTAAGGCTGAGCTCAAAAAGTATCTGAAAGCCGAGAAGCTGCGCGCCTATGAGGACCCGTCGAATGAGTCCCTGGACCCGCTCCGGAACTGGATTCGCGAGGAATGGTTGCCGCTCTTAGAGAAGAAGCAAAAAGGGGCCTCTGCGTCCCTGGCGCGCTCGCTAGAGACCATCGCCAAAGACCTGGGTGGGCAAAAAAACAACGATTTGTTGCTACAAAATGAGGCATATAAGTCACAGGGATTGTCTCGGGCTTTTTACCTCAGTTTGGACTCGCACAATCAACGTCGCCTCCTGGCGCAGTATCTTTTTTCCCTCGGTAAAAAAGATTTTACGCAATCTCATCTCGAAGAAATTCAAAAGCGCCTGGACAAGTCGCAAAAAGTGATCACATTCAAAGTCGGCGGTTGCAACTGGGAAATTAACGCAGAGCAAATCAAGGTCCAGTCCTGATTTAAGAGGGTGAATCTCTCACTCGAAGTTCTTTGTCTCTTGTTGTAATCGTGCTACGCTTGAGTGGTTATTACTTGAAGGCGCCTCAGGTTTGAGACGTCTTGGATTTCGAAGTGAAAGGACTTGCACATGCGTTCAACGCAGAAAACGCTCGCTCTCTGGTTTTTCCTGATTATCATGGCCGTTTTTCTTTTTCAGGCCTATGAGAGTAAGCATCAAAAAATGATCGCGGATTTCAGTTATTCAAAATTCACTGAAGCCGTAAAAGCGGGTGAAGTGGCGTCTGTGACTTTCCGTCAAGACTCTAGCGAAGTTGTTGGTGAAATGAAGCCAGACTTCGAGAAAAAGTATAACGGAACTCATTTCGCTATCGTGGGTAATACTCAGGATGAAGGTTATAAGTTCCTTCAAGCCAATGGTATTACGCCAAACTATGAGCGCTCCGACAGCAATGGATTCTTGCAGTCTTTCTTCGTGAACTGGTTGCCCTTGATTTTGATCGTGGCGATGTTCTTGTTCATCATGCGCCAAATTCAAGTGGGTGGCGGTAAAGCCATGTCCTTCGGTAAGAGCCGTGCGAAGCTTTTGACTGAGCATAAGAACCGCGTCACTTTCAAAGAAGTGGCGGGCGTGGATGAAGCGAAAGACGATTTGCAAGAGATCGTGAGCTTTTTGAAAGATCCAAAAAAATACACAAAACTCGGTGGTCGCATTCCTAAAGGGGTGTTGCTTGTGGGGTCTCCAGGAACTGGTAAAACGCTCTTGGCCCGTGCTGTGGCTGGTGAAGCGGGAGTTCCGTTCTTTACAATCTCTGGTTCTGACTTCGTTGAGATGTTCGTGGGTGTCGGTGCGAGCCGTGTCCGTGATTTGTTTGAGCAAGGTAAGAAGAATGCTCCATGTTTGATCTTCATCGATGAGATCGATGCTGTAGGTCGCCATCGTGGTGCTGGTATGGGTGGTGGTCACGATGAGCGTGAGCAAACTCTCAATCAGTTGCTCGTGGAAATGGATGGTTTCGAATCTTCTGAAGGTGTGATCTTGATCGCCGCGACAAATCGTCCTGACGTTTTGGATCCAGCATTGTTGCGTCCAGGCCGTTTCGACCGTCGTGTGGTTGTGAACAAGCCGGATCTTAAAGGTCGTGAACAAATTTTGAATGTTCACACTCGCAAGACGCCACTAGGACCTGACGTAGACACTTCTAAAATCGCTCGTGGAACTCCAGGGTTCTCCGGTGCGGATCTTGAGAATCTCGTGAATGAGGCCGCCTTGGTGGCTGCTCGCACAGATAAAAAATATCTTGAGATGGAAGACTTTGAAAAAGCTAAAGACAAAGTGATCATGGGTTCTGAAAGAAGATCTATGGTTATCTCTGAAGAAGATAAAAAGATGACGGCTTATCATGAAGCTGGACATACGCTGGTGGGCTTTAAGCTTCCCGGTTTGGACCCTATTCATAAAGTGACGATCATTCCTCGTGGTATGGCGTTGGGCTTGACTCAAACGTTGCCAGAGAAGGATTCTGTGAGCTTCTCTAAATCCCAAGCGAAGAACTGGATTGCTTTTGCTTACGGTGGTCGTGCGGCTGAAGAATTGGTTTACAATGACTTCACGGCCGGTGCTGCCAACGACATCGAACGCGCAACGGGTATTGCTCGTCGCATGGTTTGTGAATGGGGTATGAGTGAGAAGTTGGGACCTTTGGCTTATGAAAAAGGCGAAGGACCTGTGTTCTTGGGAATGCAATACGGTCACAAAACCAAAGACTACTCTGAGTCTAAGGCTGAAGAGATCGATGCGGAAATTTCCGGAATCATCAATGAAGGATACGCGACAGCATTGAAGATCCTCACTGAGGGTCGTGATGCTCTAGAGCGTATCACTCAAGCTCTTCTTGAATATGAAACTATCGACGGTCACGAAGTGGCGATGCTGGTGAATGGTGCTGCGGTTTCTGAGATTGAAAAATACAGAACCAATCGCAAAGACGGCGGTGGTGTGGGCAACCCTATCACTGACGGCAAAAAAGATCCTGCTGGTGGACCAGTTGGAAATACAGGGCCCGTAACTATCTAGTACGGGCTACACACAGCAGAGCGGAGCACCTTGGATGTTGCAGCAGTTTGTCGATAATCTGATCTTCATTGTTCAGCATTTGCGCGTGCAAGACGCCATCGATATGCTGCTTGTGTGGATGGTTGTTTATCGTATTTTGGTTTTGATCAAAAGGACGGGCACCATTCAAATGCTGTCTGGTCTGGGAGTTCTGGCGATCGGATACATTCTGAGTATCTGGCTCGAGCTCTTCACCTTTAATTGGATTCTCGAAAAATTCTTCTCAAATTTGTTTGTTATCGTGGTGGTCTTGTTCCAAGGGGAGATTCGTCGCGCTTTGGCTCATATCGGCAGCAATCCGTTCTTTTCGGATGTCACTGCGATGCAAGAGACTCAAGTCATTGAGGAGATCGCAAAAGGCGTTATCGCCACAGCTCAAAAAGGCTTCGGAGCCTTGGTTGTGGTGGAGCGTGAGATCGTGATTGATTACCACATTGAATTCGGTACGGAGATGGACTCCAAGGTTTCTGCGGAGTTGCTATGTTCTATCTTCCATCCGGAAAGCCCCATGCATGATGGGGCTGTGTTAATTCGTAATGCAAAAATTCATTCTGCGGGATGTTTCCTGCCTTTAAGTAAAAATCCTATTCTTGATAAAAATTTAGGAACCCGTCACCGCGCCGCCATTGGTTTGACGGAAGAAACAGACTCTTTGGTGTTTGTGGTGTCAGAAGAAAATCGCTCTATCGGTATTGTTCAAGGGGGGCACCTCAGTCCGAATGTGGAGCTGGGTGATATCCGTAAAGCTCTCTATGAAACCTTCGGCTTAAAATATAAGGCCTTTTCTCAGCAAGGGGAGCCATCATGAGACGCCGTTGGTCCCACGCCGTAACTGAAAATTTTAGTTACAAGGTTGTCGCTTTATTTATTGCTCTTATTTTGTGGCTCACTATTCTTGGTCGCCGTGACTTTGTCATGAGCAAGAAGGTGGATATTGAGCTTATTACAGCTCAGAATACTCATGTCGTTGCACAAACGGCCGACTCTGTGAAAATCAAAGTATCGGGGCCTCGTTCAGCTTTAAAGAAATTTATGGAAAGCAGCTTGTCTCAGACTCTCACTTTGGATATCTCCCAGAGAGGAGCAGGCGTGGTTTATGTCGATATTCCTATGAGTAAGATCGAAGTGCCCTTGGGCGTGAAGATCCTCGGGGTGAGACCAAATCAGATTCAAGCAGAAGTTGTTCCGGTGAAGGAAAAAGAAAATGACCAACAAGAAAGTCACTAAAGTGGAAAAGAAAGCCAAACTTTTTGGTACAGATGGTATTCGTGGAACGGCTAACCAGTGGCCCATGATTCCCGAGATGGTTGTTAAAATTGGTCAGGCTATTGGATATCTCTTGAATCAGCAGGCGGGCAACTCGGCAGCGCTTCGCAAAGTGGTTATCGGTAAAGACACGCGTTTGTCTGGATATATGATTGAGCAGGCTCTAGCCAGCGGTTTGAACTCCATGGGTATTCACGTGCAGCTTGTTGGTCCATTGCCAACGCCAGCCATTGGTTATTTGACTCGCACGATGCGTGCAGCGGCTGGGATTGTGATCTCGGCATCTCACAACCCTTTCTTTGATAACGGGATTAAAGTTTTCGGTCCAGATGGTTTCAAAATTTCAGACACCATGGAAAGAGAAATTGAGAGATTGGTTCTTGAAGAAGACCTCATCACGCTCTTGCCGCCAAGCAAAGAGATCGGTCGTACAAAGCGCATTGAAGATGCCCAAGGCCGTTACATTGTTTATGTAAAGGGCACGTTCCCTCTGGAATACACCTTGGATGGAATGAGAATCGTATTGGATACCGCCCATGGGGCCTCCTATCGAGTGGCTCCTGCGGTTTTTCAAGAATTGGGTGCGGAAGTGATTCATTTGGGAGATGATCCGAATGGCACAAACATCAACGACAAGGTTGGTGCATTGTATCCGCAAAAGTTGGCTGAAGCCGTTCTGCAATACCGCGCTGATGTCGGTATTTCTTTGGATGGTGACGCTGATCGCGTCATCATGGTGGATGAAAAGGGTGAGATCGTAAATGGCGATCACATCTTGGCAATCTGCGCGTTGCAAATGAAAGAAAGAGGTCTTTTGAAAAAAGACACTCTCGTGGCAACTCAGATGTCGAATTTCGGTTTAGAAAAGCGCATGAATGAAGCTGGCATTAAGCTGGTGAAAACAGGCGTAGGCGACAAGTACGTCGTCGATGAAATGCGTAGGAATGGTTACAACTTGGGCGGTGAGCAATCAGGCCACATCATATTCCTGGATCACACAACAACAGGAGACGGCAGTATTGCGGCTCTGAGTGTGCTTGCGGTGATGAAGCAGACAGGTAAAAAAGTCAGCGAACTCCGGGAAGTCTTTGAAGATGTGCCGCAGGTATTGATCAACCTTCGTGTAAAACGACGTCTGGAATTGGATGAAATTGCAGGCTATCACGAACTTGTGAAAGACATTGAAAAGCGTCTCAAAGGCGAGGGCCGTGTCTTCATCAGATTCTCGGGAACAGAGCCGGTGATTCGTGTCTTGGTTGAGGGGCCGGATAAGGCTTTGATCAATCAGTATGCGGAAGAGATCGCCTCGTTCCTCGAAAAAGAACTCTCATAGGAAAAATCGAGATATGAAAAAGAATATTCGTTTGGGTGTGAATGTCGATCACGTGGCGACTCTTCGTCAAGTGCGTGGTGGAACGACTCCGTACCCTGATTTGCTTCACATGGTTAAAAAAGCTGTCAAAGGTGGAGCACAACAAATCACCATTCATTTGCGCGAAGACCGTCGTCACATTCAGTTGAATGACTTGAAGGTGTTGGCGAAGAACTGTCCGGTGCCATTGAATCTTGAAATGGCAGCGACACCACAAATGGTGGCCTTGGCTAAGAAATACCGTCCTGACTGGGTGTGCTTGGTTCCTGAAAAGAGAGCTGAGTTAACAACAGAAGGGGGCCTGGATGTGAAGAAGGGCTTTAAGACAATGATGCCGATGATTGAAAAGCTTCAACGCATTGGTATTGAGATTTCTTTGTTCATCGAGCCTTCGACAGAACAAGTGGAAGCCGCTTTCGAAGTGGGCGCCGATGCTGTGGAATTCCACACGGGCAAATGGGTTTTGCTCGAGGGAAAACGCAAAGAAAAAGAATGGGATCGTTTGGTCGATGCCGCTGAGTGGGCGAACTATTTGGGATTGGGTGTTCATGCTGGACACGGTCTTGATTATGCTCATACACGTATGATTAAAAAGATGCCTTACTTACGCGAAGTAAACATCGGTCATTCGTTGGTTTGTTATGCTTTGGAAGACGGACTTGAAGAGTCTGTTCGTAAAATGAGAAAGATCCTGAAGTAAGATGTCGATCTTGAATTCTTCCCGTGAAATTAAAAACACTGAGGAACTGAAAAAGTTCTGGGAAGAATTCTTACCTCATCTCAACACACGCTCAATATTGCTCCTCAGTGGAGACGTGGGTGCAGGTAAGACCACATCCGTTCAATTCATCGCCAGCATCCTGGGAATGAGAGATGTTCAGTCTCCCTCCTTCGCCATCCATCTGCGCTATGAAAACGCCCAGGGCAAGTCCTTGGATCATTTAGACATGTACCGTCTCAAAGACGACGACGACCTCGAAAGCTCAGGTTTCTGGGATCTGTTTGCCGCCAAAGAAGGCCTCATCATTATCGAATGGGCTCAGCGCCTAGACTACGACTACCTCCCACTCAACTGGCAAAGAGTAGAAGTAAAAATCGAAGTCCTCCCCCAAGAAAAAAGAAAAATCACCACCCGCGAAATCTAGAAGGTACGCCGTTCTTTTTTGCCACTCAGCGTGTCACTAAGTGACACGCTGAGTGGCAAAAAAGAACGGCGTACCTCTCGGAAGGTGCCTGGTTTCAGATTTTGTCTATGGTGCGTTGTTGAGTTTGGGGGGGGCGTTAAGCCACTTTGAGAGTGGCGAGTTGTTGGGCGAAGTCGTTAGAAAGCTTCTCTGTGGAAGTTAAAGCTGTCTTGTTGTAAGCCGATTTTTCGCCAAGACCCATGAGCATGCCGACCAATTTTTCATTCACGACAATCGGTGACACAGTGACGTGATCTGGAATTCGTCCGTGGTTCCATTCTTCAAAGAACTTCTCATTCACTTCATTGATAGAAATGTACCCATGAAATGGTTTTTGGGTGGCCGCCACGATATTGAAAATGCTCGGTGTCTGAAGCAGAACGCGGCTTCCCGTGTTCTTAATATCATTGAATGAGTCATCCCAAGCAAAAGCGGCCACTTGAGTTTCTTTTTCATCCAAAGTCAGAATCAAAGATTTTTCAAAGTGGTTTTTCATTTGGCCAAGGACATGGGTGATCTTCTCAGAGATCTGAGAGTTGTATTTCTTTTTCCATTTTTCCAAAGCCAGGTTGCTAACTGCTGCCGGCGTAATTGTCGGCTTGCCACCGGGGAATATTTTAGGAGCCACGGCTGCAGCAGACGGAGCCATCTTGCTTGCAAAGCTTTGCGCATCCGCCACATCCTTAAACGGAGGTGGAGTTGTCGCAGTGGCTGCCGGAGCTGATTCAGGAGTGGTTGTCGGTGTTTTCGCTGGAGGCGGTGGAATTGCCGGACGAGCAGGAGCTGCCGCCGTCGGAAGCGAAGCCACAGCCGCAGGTTTTGCCGTTGTATTTGGAGCTATTCGAGTCGCTTCAGAGTTGAAACTAGAAGACTCTTTGGTCGGAGTTATTTTAGCAACTTCCGCGACAACGTCTTCTTCTTTTTTAACTGCTGGTTTTGCTTCTAAACGTGTCACAGTGAAGTCGCTGAGGAGACCATCGATGCCGCCCTCAGAACTGTCACTTTGTTCAGACTCACTGAAGTCTTCTTCTAGCACAATCTCTGAATTTGTATTTTCAGAAGAGCCTTCCATATTTAAATCTTCAAAAGAAAAACTATCGCCAGATTTCGGGGCAATTGTCGTCGCGGCAGAGAAGTCAATTCCCTCAGGGCTGTCGCTCATGAGAGCAGAAACTTCTTTTGACGGGAGAGCCGCAACGGGGTGAAACTTCTCCCAGCACTCTTTCAGGGTTTCGTATTCACAAAGCACAAAGACGGCGTGGGGATTCTGCGGAAAATCCTGAGGCGGCTCTAAACAAGCCACGATCATATTTCCATCCCACTCAGCAACAGGCATGCACTCGCTTGACCAGCGATAGTGACCTGACCATCGAGCAAACAAGTTTTCAGATGGAGGAGACTCTGTAAAAAAGCGCCTTTGCAGGCGTGGAATTTGATAGTGATTGATCGCCCAAGAGAGAAACTCTTCAGACGTGAGGCGCTGTTGATCAAAGGCATAGCCCAATAAACTCAGCGAAGATCCGCTGGATTTATAAAATTCTTCAAGTCCTTGAAGTTGCTGATTAAAATGATCTAGCCATGCTCTTTGAGTCATCAGCTTCTCTATCGGTTAAAGAGGTGAAAAACCTAAGGAAATACCGAAAAGTAGACATTTTTCGAGGTCCAGGTCGATAGTTCGCGTTACATAATGGTTGTATTTTTTACCCCTTTGTTTGACCTCCGTAGAGCCAAGGAAACCTCATAAAGTCTTAAAAGTTTTCAATACTTAAGAACTATGATAGGTTCCCGTCCCTATGATCCAAGTCAGAAATTTCAACTATTTTGACCACAACGCCACGACTCCAGTCTGCTTGGAAGTGCGTGAGGCTTTGGTTGAATTAGCGGAAGGCTGGGGTAATCCCAGCTCCATCCATTGGGGTGGTCGTCAGCCTAAAAACATTCTCCGGGATGCAAGAAAAGCCATCGCTGAAGCTGTAGGTATTCACCCCTTGGAAATCATTTTCACCTCCGGTGGCAGTGAAGCCAACAACACCGTTGTGAAAGGCCTGTTTGATTATTACCAAACGGCGCCATTTCTGATGTCTCACCAAAAGGGTCGCACTCACTACATGTGTTCTGAAGTTGAGCATCCGAGCATGATGAAAACCATGGAGCATTTGAAACTTCTGGGCGCTCGTGTGGATTTTATTCCGGTAAATCGTCGTGGCGAAATTGATTTGAAGTTCTATGAAGAGCACCTGAGCGAAGAGACCGCTTTGGTTTCTGTGATGTTTGCAAATAACGAAACGGGAACACTCTTTCCGATCAAGCAAATGGCTGAAATGGCTCATGCCAAGGGCGTTTTGTTTCATACAGATGCTGTTCAAGGTTTTGGAAAAGTCCCTCTCAATTTGTATGAACTCAATGTGGACTTTGCCTCATTCTCTGGTCACAAGTTCAACTCCATCAAGGGGAGCGGATTTCTTTTCGCGAAGAAGGGCCAGAATGTAACTTCTTTGATTCACGGTGGGGGACAGGAGCGTCACCGTCGTGGTGGAACAGAAAACACTCTCGGCATCGGTGCTCTGGGTATTGTTGCTCAAAGATTTCCAAAGATTGCTGAAAATGCGAAGACGATGGAAGTTCTTCGTGATCATTTCGAGAAAAGAGTTCTTGCTGAAATCACAGATGTGACAGTGACAGCAGGGGAGACTCCGCGTCTGCCAAATACAAGCTCTTTGGTTCTCAAAGGCGTTGATGGGGAAACGATGTTGATGAGTCTCGACATCAAAGGTTACGCCGTAAGCACTGGAGCCGCTTGTTCAAGTGGCAACCCAGAACCAAGTCCTGTCTTGCTGGCTATGGGACTCACAAGAGAAGAAGCGCAAAACAGTTTGCGCGTGAGTATCGGGTGGGAAACCACACTGGAGCAGGTGAACGGTTTTGTTGAAGCATTAAAAGTCGTAGTAACGCGTTTACGATCGTTGAAAGACGATGAAGGAGATTCTTGTCATGTCTAAAGGACGAGTCCTTGTTGCTATGAGCGGAGGCGTGGACAGTTCTGCCGCGGCTGCGCTCTTGGTCGAACAGGGGTATGAAGTCATTGGTGCCACTATGCAAGTGTGGGATTACTCCTCTTGCGATATCGAAGAAGGGAACGGCACCTGCTGTTCAAGTATCGATGTTGACGACGCTCGCGCTGTGGCCGATCGTTTAAATATTCCATTTTATGTTTTGAACTGTGAAGCAAAATTCAAGCAAGCGGTCATTGATCCTTTCTTGAAAGCTTATCTTGAAGGTCAAACGCCGCTTCCTTGTGTGAACTGCAACACCTACTTGAAGTTCGATCATCTTGTGAAAAAGATGAAAGAACTGGAGTGTGATTACTTGGCAACAGGCCACTATGCTAAAATCGTTTATGACGACAAGGGCCGCGCGGCGATTCACACGTCAGCAGACGACTGGAAAGATCAAACGTATTTCTTGTTCACGATCGATCCTGAATTGGTTCCAAAATTGTTGTTCCCCATCGGGGACATGAAAAAGCCCGACGTGCGTATCTACTCCGAGAAAATGGGTCTCGTGACTGCTCGTAAAAAAGACTCTCAAGGTATTTGTTTTGTCGGCAATCAAGGCTATCAAAACTTTATCAAGAGCCAAGTGAGCTCGGCAGTTTTGGATACGAAAAAAGGTCTTTTGAAACGTTATCCGTCAGGCCAGGTCATGGCTGAGCACAACGGCATTCACAATTTCACTTACGGCCAAAGTAAGGGTCTAGGTATGGATCATCATGAAAAGCTTTTTGTGATCAAGATTGATGCTCAAGACAACACTGTGTGGATTGGTGATGAAGAGCATTTGTTCTCTAACGAGATCGATGTTGTTGATCCAAAGCTGCTGGACACTATCCAAGACGGCGAAGTGATGAACGTGAAGATCCGCTATCAACACAAAGGTTCTTTGGCTCGCGTGTTTAAAACAGACAGCGGCTTCAAATTGAAGTTCGACGAACCTCAAAGAGCCGTCACACCAGGTCAAGCTGCGGTTTTCTACCGTGAACGTGAACTTGTGGGGGGCGGATGGATCACTCTCTAAGATATCAGATCCACACTTTTGGTTGTAAGGTGAATACCTACGACACGGGTCTGATTCAAAAGAACTTAAACTCCAATGGTTTTGCTCCTGTAGTGACGGGGGACAAAGCCGCGCGTATTCATATTTTGAATTCTTGCGCGGTGACAGCAGAAGCGACGAAAGAAGCTTTGCGCTACATTCGTCGTCTGAAGGCTAAAGACCCATTTTGCACTATCGTTGTGACGGGTTGTGCGGCTCAAGTGGATACGGGATCTTTCGCAGATCTTCCTGGTGCTGATTTGGTTGTGGCAAACTCCCATAAAGGGTCTTTGCCAGAGCTTTTAAATAAACACTTCCGTGGTGAATTGTCTGAGAAGGTTTTCAAATCCAATATCTTCAAAAAAGAAGATTTGGAAATGGGTGGTGGTATTGAGAAAAACCACACGCGCACGTTCTTGAAAATTCAAGATGGCTGCAATAGCTTTTGCACTTACTGCATTATTCCTTATGCTCGTGGCAAGAGTCGAAGTATTCCCATAGCGGAACTCGCTCATCGTATTAATGATCTCTATGCTGAAGGCATCCGTGAAGTGGTTTTGACGGGTGTGCACATTGGCGACTACGAAGATGACTCCACGGGACCTAAAAAAGGTCTTGAGGATTTGGTAGAGACCTTGCTCGCAAAAACAAAAATGCCTCGCTTCCGTCTTTCCAGTCTTGAGCCTGTAGAGGTTTCTGAAAGACTTCTGGATCTTTATCAAGACAAGCGCATGTGTCCTCATTTCCATATGAGCATTCAAAGTGCCAATACGGATGTTCTGCATCACATGAAGCGCAAATACACTCAGGAAGACGTTCGTAAGTCCCTCCTGGCTATTGCCGAGAGAGTGCCGAACTCTTTTGTGGGTATGGACGTGATTGTGGGTTTTCCAACAGAGACTGAAGAACAGTTTGTGGATACTTACAATACTCTCAAAGATCTGCCTTGGACGAAACTCCATGTTTTCCCTTACAGTGAGCGTCAGGGCACTCGTGCGGCGGCTATGGATGAAAGTGTTTATCCTCATATTCGGGCCGAGAGAGCCGCAAGACTTCGCGGTTTGAGTTTACAGCGTTATGAAGAACAAGCTCAGTTGCAAATCGGTTCCACTAAAAAAGTTCTGGTCTTGAAGAATCCTGCCAAGGGCGGGCAAGGTTTAAGTCATGACTACTGGCCTGTCGATATTCAAGGAGCTGAAAGTTTCTCTCATTGGGCGGGGCAAGAAGTTGACGTGAAGATCACGGCCTATGACCACAAGAATAAACAACACATGGAAGGTCATCTCACGGGCGAGGTGATGCTATGAACGAACTTGAACAGAGATTGGGTTATACCTTTAAAGACAGTTCTCTTTTAAAGAGAGCCTTGACTCATAAGAGCTATGCCAATGAATTGAAAAACAATCTGGAGCACAACGAAAAGTTGGAGTTCTTAGGTGACGCCGTTTTGGATCTGATTGTCGGGGAGTTTCTTTTTGAAAAATTCCCTCAAGACAATGAAGGCGGACTTTCTAAAAAACGTGCCAGTATTGTGAATGAAGAAGTTTTGTCTCACATGGCTGCGGACATGGGCTTGAGTCGCATGTTGTTGCTAGGAAAAGGTGAAGCTCAGACCGGAGGCTCACAAAAGCCTCGCTTGTTGGCGAGTTCCTTGGAAGCTGTCGTGGGTGCGATGTACCTGGACGGCGGCTTTGAATGTGCTCGTCGTTTCTTGAAGGCTGAGTTTGAAAATGTTGTCGGTCGAGTGTGTGGAAGTGAAGATTTTGAAAAAGACTACAAGACCCGACTTCAGGAACTGGTGCAAAAGAATCTCAAAGAGACACCGAAATACGAAGTCCTGGCTGAAGAAGGACCTCCCCATGATCGCATCTTTGCTGTGTGCGTGAAGGTGAGAGACGAAGTGTTAGCCGAGGGACGAGGGCGTAGTAAGAAGAACGCAGAGCAAGTGGCCGCCCGCTGCGCGATTGAATCAAAATTTAAGGAGACTATGTAATGAGTTATAAGGCAGGATTTTTAGGGTTGATCGGACAACCGAACGCAGGGAAGAGCACATTGATGAACTTCCTCGTGGACGAGAAGGTGTCCATTGTCTCCGCAAAGCCTCAGACAACCCGTCGTCGCATTTTGGGCATTTGGTCTACGGATCAAGGCCAAGTTGTATTTGTTGATGCCCCAGGTGTTATCAAAGCGGATAAAGGTTTGAACAGCTATCTTTCAAAAGAAGCTGAAGATGTCATCAAGGATTCAGATGCTTTGATCGCCGTGATCAGTGTTGATGAAGAGAAGCCTGATGCTGCAGAGAAGATCATCGATATGGTGGCTTCAAGTGGTAAGCCCTGGATTGGTGTTGTGACAAAAACAGATATCGAAGACAAAGCTCATCGCATTCTGATTTTGAAAAGAATGATCGAAGACCGCAAAGGCAAGGCGCTTTCTATCAGCGCGGTGAAATACAAAGGCGATATCGAAGAGCGCGAAGCTATGCTTTTGGAGTTCTTGGAATTGCTTCCAGAGAGTCCAGCGCCACTTTATGACACGGAGTTGTTCACGAATGAAAATGTTCGTGAAATGGCGGCAGAGATCATTCGCGAAAAATGCTTTGAATCTCTTCATCACGAAATTCCCTACAGCATTGCAGTGCGTATCATAAAATTTGATGAGAACGCTGCTCCAGTGCCAAAGATCTATGCTGAGATCGTTGTCTCTAAAGAGAGTCATAAAGGAATCGTGGTCGGTAAAGAAGCTCGCGTGATTAAGACCATCGGTATGGAAGCGCGCAAGGAAATCGAAAAGCTCATGGGCCAAAAGATTTTCCTCGATTTGAATGTCACAGTTAAAGATGAATGGTTTGCGAATAAGCGCATTATGAAGGAGTTGGGTTATGTCACTGAATCTGAAGGCTGATTTCGTCCCGAAAGTGGCGATCATCGGTCGCCCCAACGTAGGTAAATCGACGTTGTTCAATATCATCACGGAGTCTCGTAAAGCCGTGGTTAAAAACTTGGCCGGAGTGACTCGTGATATTATCATCGAGCCTGTGGACATTTGGGGAAAACAATTTGATTTGATCGATACAGGCGGTATCACTGAAGCCGGTGATATCTTCTCAAAGTTGATCAAAGAGCAAGTGACGGATTTCTTGCAATCCGTGGATCTCATCGTGGCTGTCATGGACGGTCGCGTGGGCTTGGTTCCAGAAGATCGCGACATTATTCGCGTGGCTTTAGAGACTGGGAAACCCTTCTTGTTGGTTTTGAATAAGGTCGACAGCGTGATGGATGAAGAAATGGCGAAGACAGACTTCTATGAGTTTGGCGTCGACATGATTTCTGGTTCCTTTGAACAACGTCGTGGCGTGGGTGAGATCCTTGAGTGGATCACAAACCAAATCCCTGACAATAAAGGCACAATGAAAGAGGGCTTGAACATCGCCATCGTGGGTAAACCTAATGTTGGTAAAAGCTCAATCTGTAACTGCATCTTGGGTGCGAACCGCATGTTGGTTTCTGATGTTGCGGGGACGACCATTGACTCTGTGGATTCTCCGTTCATTTACAATGGCAAGAAGTACACTTTGGTGGATACAGCGGGCCTGAGAAAGTCTGCAAGACGCGAGGAAGATCTCGAGATCATTTCTGCGTTTAAGTCTCAAGAAGCTATCCGCCGCGCTGACTTGGTGTTGTTGATGGTGGATGGAACGCAAGGTCCGACGGATCAAGATGCGCGCATTATGCAAGCCATTCTTGAAGACCACAAAGGTGTGATCTTGGTCGCAAATAAGTCTGATATTGGTGGTAAGGAAATTCCTGAGTACCGTAAGACTTTCCGCGAACAAGTTGAGAGAACCTTCCATTTCTTTGATGACGTGAAAGTGGTTTTCACCAGTGCTAAAACAGGTGCTGGCTTGGAAGATCTTTTCGACATGATTGAAAACGTAGCTGATAAGTTGCAATTCAAAATCCAGACATCGGAATTGAATGACTTCTTCTTTGATACGATTCGTAAAGCTCCAGCTCCGGTTTGGGGAACAACGAATGTGAAGTTCTATTATTTGACTCAGACTTTGCAAAGACCTCCTGCGTTCATCGCCTTCGCGAATCATCCGGATGGCGTGACAAATTCTTATCGTCGTTTCTTGATCAAAAACTTGAAAGAGCGCTTTGATCTGCATGGCATCCCTATACGAATCTTCTGTATGAAGTCTCGTCGTGGCGGCAGCGATAATGGTTAAACGCGGTTCTTGGAGAACCCGTTTTGGTTTCTATCTCCTGGCCATTGGCTCTGCCTGTGGTCTGGGAAATCTTTGGCGCTTTCCCTATGTCGTTGGTGAAAACGGGGGCGGCGCCTTTATCTTGCTTTATGTATTCATGGCTTTGGCGATTGGGGCTCCTATGCTTATCGCCGAGCTTATTCTGGGAAAGAAAACCAGAACCTCAGTGATCGTCGCGACTCAAGAAATGAGTAAGAAGGCGGGAAGTCAGTTCCGCTGGGTGGGACGCTGGGCGGTTTTGGTCAGCATCGTTGTGTTTTCCTATTACGCCGTGATCAGCGGTTGGGTGCTGCATTTTCTTACGCAATTTGCGATTTCTCTTTTTACGGATATCGAAGGCGCTACAGATAAAACAAACCTTGCGACCTTGATGTCCAATGGCTGGTTGCAGTTGATGTTGGCCAGTGCCCATATTCTTATCACTGTCGTGGTGGTGGTGAAGGGTGTTCAAGAGGGGTTGGAAAAGTGGATCAGTTACACCATGCCTCTTTTTGCGGTGTTGGTGAGCATTCTGGTTCTTCGCTCGTTCTCGCTGCCCTCGACCCCTGAAGTGATGCGATTTCTTTTTTATCCTGATTTCTCCAAGCTCACTTTTTCATCATTGGGTCACGCCCTCGGTCATGTGTTCTTCACTCTGTCCGTGGGTTTTGGAACCATGGTGACCTTCGGCAGTTATATGCGTGAGGGAGATCACGTGCCCACCGCAGGTTTCCGTGTGGCTGTCGTCGACACGTTGTTGTCTTTGGTTGCTGTGGTGATGATTTTCCCGGTGGCCTTCCAGGCCTCAAATGTCCCTCTTACAGACCCTGCATTGATGTTTGAAGTTCTGCCTCGTTATCTTTTGGGTATTCGCGGAGGAACTCTCTTTGGTTTGGCCTTCTTCCTTTGTCTGTATATGGCGGCCCTGAATGCCAGTATTGGGTTGCTCGAAGTGATCGTGTCGAACTGGGTAGACAGTCGTAAAACAGTGGAGCGTGGCAAAGCCACGTGGGCTTCCGGTGGAGTGGCCTTACTCTTGGCAGCGTTGCCAGCTCTTTCGGGATCTGTATTTAAGAACGTGCGCTTCAGTGGGCGATCTTTGATCGAGGCCCTGGACTCTTTGTTGATCAACTGGTTCTTGCCACTGGTGGCTCTGGGGATCTTGTTGGCGTTCTATAAGGGAACCACGGAGCTTGAGAAAGAGAAAAGCTTCATCGATAAAAACCGTGTCGTCAGTTACACGATGTATCCCCATTGGATCTTTGTTCTGAAGTGGCTGGCTCCCGCCGTGATTGTTGTGGGGATGGTCCTGCAAGTGGTGGGATTGTTCTTCTAAAAAAATCTGAAGGACAAAAAGAAAAGGCCAACTGTTGAAGTTGGCCTTTTTAGTTTTTAAGAAATTTGATTCTTAGAAGTTCATCCCAATGATCGCCATGAGGTCATAGAAGTCCCCGGCAAGATTTTGTTCAAGCTTTTCCGAGCCTTGAACATAAGACTTGTTTTCGTCCTCGAAGTTCACGTAGTGATAAACCGCTTGGATTCCTAAGAAGGCTTTTTTTCGCATCAAAGGAATTTCAATACCGGCTCCAACATTCAAACCCATTGTGGAGTCGCGGCTGTAACCATCAAGACCACTAATAGTGTATGTTCGATAGAACTGACCCAGACCACCAATAATGTAGGGGTTAAGATCTGCAAGACCGCGAGTCACATTTTGAGTGTTCAAGTAATACTTCAAATCGAAATTTACGGAAGTGATCGACACGTTACCACTGTAGGATTTCACATTGGTTTTGAAATTCACCGCATGATCGCCGGTTTGGAAGCCCAAGTTAAATGCCAGCCTCAAATCAAAGAAGTAACTCAAGAAAAGACCGAAAGTGGGTGCGCCACCATAAGCGTCCGCAAAACCACCTGTGAAACCACGGTAGCCCGTAGCCAGGCCTACAGTAAAGAAACGACCGTTACGGAAAAAGTTGATGTCTGCCTCTTCATCGGATTCTTCGTCGAACTCACTGTAGTCAGTAAAGGGGTCGTAAGATTCATCCGGATCTGTTTGCGCTAACAAATAAGATTTGTGCTCTATCTGTCCATGGGCAATGGAAGAAAATGAAAGCAAAAAGAGTGGCAGGAGTAGTAATGAACTGACCCTAGTCTTAAAATCTGTGGTTTTCACGCTTTCCCCCTGTTTATATTATCGAATAAAACTGGGAAAAACTTCAACAACTCCTCGATAATCCAGCAAAAAAATGATGGAACGTCTCAGAAAGAGACGCTGGAGTCAGAAGGGCTCCGTCAAAGCCTGTTCGATGGATTTAGTTAAAGTAGAGCTTGAAGGTTTGGTGATGGAGCTGAAACGGTCGATGACTTGGCCTTTGCGGTTGACGAGGAACTTTTCAAAATTCCAGCTGACATCCTTGAAGAGAATTCCCGGGCGAGCCTCGGTGAGATATTCATAGACGAGCTGTTTGTCTTGACCTCGCACCGGAGCTTTCTCAAAGAAGGGGAACGTCGTTCCGAATTCTTTTTTTGCAAAACTTTGAATGGCCTCGTTTTCAGATTTTTCTTGTTTGAAATCATTGGAAGGGAAGGCCAGAACCACAAAGCCCTTCGGAGAATACTTCTTATATATTTCCTCTAACTCTTTGAGTTGAGAGGCAAATCCACACTGAGAAGCCGTGTTAACCACAAGAACAACTTTACCTCTGTAAGTCGAGAAGTTGACTTTGCGGCCACCAATGTCTGTGGCCGAGAGCTCAAAGAAGTTCTGCGGGAGCTCGCTAGCTTGAGTGATGGGGATAGCTATAAAAATAAGCAGAGCGAGCAGGTATTTCATGTAAACTCCAGGGTGAACCTAGGATCATTATGCTCTTTAAAAACATGAAGAAAAAGGCTTAAAGGGCACTTTAAACGCAGTGCGCGGCTTTGACATTGGAAGCTCAAAATTTTTTAATAGTTATCACAGGTTAGATCACTATCGTGCGGGGGTTATAGACATCATGGAAATGGGAAGTCCGGTCGTTCTTCTTTCTGCTTTTGGTCGAGGTCATTGGTTGGCTGCGGCCCTGGCTCAAGAAGGCATTAAGACCACCTTGATTGATGTCACGTCGAAGTTGGGAGTCTGGCCTTCTGAAGACGTTGAAGGTCCCTTTGGATTCTTTAGAACGGATCGCATTTCTGAATCCAAGATGGAGAGAATTTATGCCGATGATCCTTTCGCTGAGTCTGTGAATGGATTCACGGTTTGGCTAAAAGAAGGGCCCATCGAGTTCAAAGGTCCTTTGACTCGTTTTAAATTAGAAAAATCTTCTCTCACTTCGGAAGCCATCGCTGCGATTCTGGAGGGTTCTCAAAATAAACTTTCGCGCAATGTTCAACAGCAATCTTTTTCTGAAAGCTGGTTGATTGATTTGGCTCATCAGTGGGCTTCGACGACCTATGTGCCAAGTGCAAAAGGTTATACTCGCGGAAGAGCTCTGCCTTTAGCGGGCTCGTTCTTTGTTCGTGGAGCCACTCGCGCAGGTTTGGAAAAGTCTTTGAAATGGCTTGAAGGCAAAGGGGTTGAAGTTATTCGCCCTCAAGAAATCTTCGATATTTCCTTTGGACAAAATAAGACGATCAACGGCATCGAGTTGCGTGGAGAAATGCAAGGTCTTTGGCATACTGAACAAATGGTGTGGATGCTTTCTAGCGAAGAGACTTATTTTTTGAATGAGAAAATCGGCAAGTACTTCTTCCCTGAAGGGGCTCTTGAGTCTGAGTGGTGCTGGGTTCGTTATCGTGTGGGTTTGCAAGAGTGCTTTGAGAGAAACAGTCTGCCTCTGCACACGTTGGTTATTGAAGATGTGTATTCTCCTTGGACCCATGAGAACTTCATGGTCTTGCAGAGAACGGCTGTGGATGATCAGTTTGATGTGTGGATGAGAATCCCTACGGTTCAGCGTTTCAACAAAGAATATCTGACTTTGAGAAGTGTCAGAATGGCAGAGCATCTCACAGCCCGTATGCCACTCACAGAACCTCAGGTTTTGAGTTACCCTCAAGAGTATTATTATACTTATGCTCAATTGGGAGCACCACGCTTTGCGGTCTTTGGTGAAAATCAATCCCATCAGCGCGCTCTTGCGAAATTTAAAAATATCTATTTGGATGGTCCAGAGGTTTGGACTCAGTATGCTTGGGAAGCTTACTTTGAAAGCCATCAAGAAGTGCGGGGACGCATTGTCTCTTGGTGGAAGGATAAGCTTTTGAGAGAGCAAAAAGAAAAGCGGAAGGAACAGAACTCGTGATCGAGAGATACACTCGCCCAGAGATGGGCATTCTTTGGGATGCGGACCATAAATTTGGAAAGATGATGGAAGTGGAGATCGCGGTGGCTCAGGTGCAAGCAGCCCTGGGAATCATCCCTAAGGCCGCAGCAAAGTCCATCACTCAAAAGTCTCGCTTCAATGTGAAAAGAATTTCTGAAATCGAAAAAGAAACCAAGCATGACGTGATTGCCTTCGTGAGCAGCATGGCTGAGAGCGTGGGGGCTCATGGTAAATTTATCCATTACGGTCTGACTTCGTCAGATGTCTTGGATACTGCCTTCAGTTTGCAAGTGAGGGAAGCTGGCGGCGTATTGATGGCCTCTATTGTTTCTTTGGAAAAGTCTTTGAGGTCTTTGATGTTAAAGCACGGAGAAACTCTTTGTGCAGGCCGCACTCACGGTATGTTTGCAGAGCCCACGACTTTTGGATTCAAAGTAGCTGGCTTCTTAGCTGAGCTTCGCCGCAATAAAAAGCGCGTCAAGGAGGCTTTGGATCAGATGATGATCTGTAAGCTCAGTGGGGCTGTGGGAACATACTCAAGCCAACCTCCGAAAGTGGAGACCATGGTTGCCCGGAAGCTGAAGTTGAAACCAGAAACTATCGCGACACAAGTGATCCCTCGTGATCGTCACGCGGAAATGATTTTGTCGATTGCAATATTGGGCGCAGGGCTTGAGCGTCTTGCTGTAGAGCTCAGACATTTGCAAAGAAGTGAAGTGGGCGAAGTCACAGAAGGTTTCACGAAAGGGCAAAAAGGCTCTTCGGCCATGCCTCATAAGAAAAATCCTATCAGTGCTGAAAATATCACGGGCGCGGCTCGCTTGTTACGTGGTTATGCCGTGAGCGCCATGGAAGATGTGGCTTTGTGGCATGAGAGAGATATTTCGCACTCTTCTGTCGAGCGCGTGATGTTTCCAGATGCTTTCATCTTGGCAGACTATGCTTTATCTCGCATGACGATCTTAATCGATGGCCTAGATGTGAACAAGAAGCGCATGCTCGATAATGTCGAGAGCTCTCAAGGTCAGCTTTTCAGTTCCCATGCTCTTTTGGCTTTGGTGCAAAAAGGGATGTCTCGTGAAGAAGCTTACAAGCTGGTGCAAAGACTTTGTCACTCTTTGGGGTTTGGCGATCATTTGAAGTACAAAATGCTGGAAGATAAAGAAGTGCGCAGTTTGTTGAAGCCTAAGGAGATCGACGAAATCTTCACAGGGAAGAAACACAAAAAGTCTATTGGGGCTATTTTGAAGAGGATGAAATGAGTCACTGGAAGTTTATCCAAGAAAATGACATCGTGGATTTGATTTCTCCAGGATACCCATCGCCGGCTCACGAGATCGAAGGATCTTGTCAGTTTTTGGTGAATTGGAATTTACAACCTCGTTTACCCAAGGGGCTTATTAGGCCGCACTTTCTGCATGCCAATGAAGATCAGCAGCGATTTGCTATTCTCAAAGCGGCCATTGAAGCTCCAGACTCGACGACCATTTGGTGTTTACGCGGGGGCTATGGCAGTAATCGCTTGGTGCCGATGTTGGCTAAAATGAAAAAACCTAAGCAGCAAAAACTGGTGATTGGTTTTAGTGACGTTTGTTCTTTGCATACCTTCTTCATTCAAGAATGGGGTTGGAAAGTGATTCATGGTCCTGTGCTGGATCGGATGGGTCGCAATGACATGCCTCCAAAGTATGTGAAAGAGCTTCATCGCATTCTTTTTGGAGCTCAGAAAGAAACTGAGTTTAAAGGTTTGAAGGCTCTCAATGAACCTGCAAAAAAACTCAAATCTATCAAATCCAAAGTTGTTGGGGGGAACCTTACGGTTCTTCAATCCACATTGGGAACTCCTTGGCAGATAGATCTTAAGAATTCTCTTTTGTTTATCGAAGACTGGGGGGAGAGAGGTTACCGCATTGACCGGATTTTTGAACAATTCCGTCAGGGCGGACTTTTTAAAAAATGTCATGGTATAGTTTTAGGAGATTTCCTAGGTGGTAAAGAACCATCCACGGGAAAAGATAATTTTGATTTAGTGTGGAAGCGTTGGGGTAAAGATCTTGAGATTCCTTTATTTAAAGGAATGCAGGCGGGACACGGCAATATCCAAAGAGCCGTGCCCTTCAATACACCTTGTGAACTCCGACAGTCAGCAGGCAAAGGCTCGCTGATTATTTCCACTGGAGGACGACCTTAATGAAATTTTCGGTATTAGAGAAAAATCTGATCAGCCATTTGACTGAAAGCATTCGTGACACCACACCGGGTGTGATGGTGAGAGCTTATCAGGGCGGCAAGATCATCTGTGATGTGGCGGTAGGGAACACCTATGCCTATTATGATTTAGCGAGTGTGACTAAGATCATCTTCACCACTCAAGCCATGTTGTTGGCTTATGAGATGAATAAGTGGAATTTTGATTCCAAGGTTTCTGATTTCTTGCCATGGTTTGCTCATCAAGATGTGAAGATCACGAACTTGCTGACTCACACCTCTGGGTTGGCGTGGTGGATGCCTTTTTACGAAGTGATGAAGCTAGATACTCCGACAGAGAAACGCCATGAGCAGTTGAGAGAGATTCTTGCAAAGCTCAAGTTGGAAACTCCTGATAAGGCGGTTTATTCTGACGTTGGCTTTATCGTTCTGGGTTTTGTTCTTGAAAAAATGTTCGACAAGCCGTTGAAAGACGTGTGGGTCGATATTAAGGATAAATTCTATTTGGGAACCACTTTGGATTTTCATACGGAAAATCGCCCTCTGCATCGCTTGAGTCTTTATGCTCCTACCGAGGAATGTCCCTGGAGAAAACGTTTGATTCAAGGTGAAGTTCATGATCGCAACTGTTGGTCTTTCGGTGGAGTTTCGACTCACGCCGGGCTCTTTGGCAGCATCGACGATATGGGGTGGTACAGCTTGCACCTGCGCTCGCAGTTGATGGGTATTGCTCGTTATTCGATCCGCCAAAAGACCTCTCAGCTTTTTGCTAAGAGAGCTTTGCCGGAAGGAAAAGGCGACTGGGCGATGGGCTATATGATGCCGACGCCAGGAGCTGCGAGCTGCGGGACCTATTTCTCGCTGGATTCCATTGGGCACACGGGATTCACAGGCACATCGCTTTGGTATGATCCAAAGATGGATATGAGCGTGGCGATTTTGTCGAACCGAGTTTTGTATGGAGTCGACAACAAAGCCTTTGGCAGTTTGCGCCCTGAAATACATAATTGGATTGTTCAGTACTTCCGTAAATCGGGAGTTTAAAAAATATTTAAGAGGTATTAAATGGATTTAAAACCGGGTAGCCACATTCATCTTATGGGGATCTGTGGTACAGCGATGGCTTCTTTGGCAGGGTTGCTTAAGGATCGTGGATTTAAGATCACAGGAAGTGATATGAATCCTTATCCCCCCATGTCGACTCAGCTTGAGAGCTTGGGAATTTCGATCATGAAGGGCTATAAAGCAGCCAATCTTCATCCAACTCCGGACTTTGTCATTGTCGGGAATGTGATTTCTGCGAACAACGAAGAGGCTCAAGAGCTTGTGAAGTTGGGCGTGCCTTACACGTCACTGCCCAAAGCCATGGGTGAGTTCATTATCGAGAATCGCGAGAGCATCGTAATCTCAGGAACTCATGGCAAGACCACGACAACATCGATGATGTCCTGGGTGGCTGAAATGCAAGGAGTGAAGCCGGGCTTTTTGATCGGTGGAATTCCAAAGAACTTTGCTCAGTCTTTTAAAAATCCAGAGGGCAATTACTTCATTATCGAAGGTGACGAGTACGACACAGCCTTCTTTGATAAAGTGCCTAAGTTCGTTCATTACCGTCCAAAACATGTGATTTTGACTTCTGTGGAATTCGATCACGCGGATATTTATAAAGATCTTCAAGCCGTGAAAGATTCTTTTGCTAAGTTGATGCATTTGATTCCAGAAGACGGAACTCTTTTGGCCTGCGCGGAAGACGCCAATGTCATGGAGCTTCGCAAGCTTACTAAGTGCAAGAGCTCTTACACTTATGGATTCAGAGCCGATGCTGATTTTCAGGCGAAAATCTTGTTTCAAGATGCCAGCGGTCTTGGTTTTGAAGTTCATCATAAAGGCGAAATTCTTGGCCCTTATGCAATGCAAATTACTGGAGACTATAACGTTTTGAATGCAACAGCAGTGGTTGCTCTCTCTAAATGTTTGGGCTTCTCTGAAAATAAAATTCAAAGAGCTATGGAATCTTTTGAAGGTGTTAAACGCCGTCAAGAAATCCTCGGTGAACCCAATGGCATTCTTGTGATCGAAGACTTTGCTCATCATCCGACCGCGGTGCGTGAGACGGTGAAGGGGATTCAGAAGAAGTACCCAGGTCGCAAAGTGTTCTCGGTGTTTGAGCCAAGAAGCGCGACTTCTCGTCGTAAGGTTTTCCAGAAAGCTTATGTTGAAGCCTTTAAAGGTTCTCATGAAGTGATGTTGGCTCAAGCTTTCGATCAAACAAAGATCGATTCTGAAGATAGATTTTCTTCTGAAGAATTGGTCGCTGATTTGAAATCCTCAGGAGTGACCGGAGAAGTTTTCCAAGGCGCAGATCCTATTGTGGCTGCCTTGAAATCCCGTGCTCACACGGGTGATGTGATTCTTATCATGAGCAATGGTGGCTTTGACGGGATTTATCAAAAGTTAATGACTGCATTGAAATAGGCGGATGATCGCAAAATGGCCCCTCGATATGCTGGTGGCACAGTAAGAGATCATCACTCGATCAGAGCAGCAGCATCCTCTTCCCGAGCATCCGGCTCGGGAAGCTAATCCTTTTTTGGTCCGTTCAAGGGGTTTGTTCGAAATCTTTCAGGGCTACGAAGAAGATGTCTTTAACGCTGTCATAGCTCACCTGATATCGCCCCGGATAATAACCTTCATAAGGCACTTTTTGAGCTCTTGGAAATACAGCGTCGACACTTCCTCGACTCACTAGAAAATCTCTTGAGATCATAGGCTCAATGAAAGACATCTTTCCGTCATAGAATCCATAAATCATCGTGGCGGTAAAAGGTTGTCCGTTGAATTCTGGAGAACGTGGATCATACCAATGCCAACCCATGAGTGGAATACCCGCATCGGTCGGAAGATAGAATGGAGGGATCGCTTCCGTATCGGGACGCTTCATACAAACGGCCTCGTCACTGCCCGCACATGTGATTGCACTGCGCACTTCATTTGAAATCATATAAAAATGAAAATCAAAGTGAGGCGCTCCATAAATAGACACAGGATCATGACCATGAGGGATCCAATTGATCATCAAGTGCTTAAAGGGTGGGAAAGAAATCATTTCAGGCATTGGCAGAAGATAATCATATTGATGGGTCTCTCCAGGAAGTCCGTCCAAAGCTGCACCTTGCAAGGCCATCCCTAACGATATGGGAAAATTACTTTCGTTTAACTCCACATAAGAACGGGCAGTGCCATTTCCAATCTGAACCTCGGCCCCCCAAAGTGTGACGTCGGCTTTTGTAGAATGCGCTAGCAGAGAGTATATAAGTACAAGTGATAAAATTCTCATAAAGGACTCCATGATATTTCTATTTTGGAAATAACTGCTTTCATTCTGATTGAGATAGATTTCTGATAAAATGAATTCGGAAAGTTTCTTCGAAAACACATGGAGGTCTTTTGCTGACCAACATTGAAAACGCTTCAAGCAGGACTTTATTCGGGTAACCTCGAGTGAGGCGAGCTCTTGGCTTCTTAGTTGTGCTACTTAACTAGATCTCTTAGGATGGTGGTACTTTAGAAGATCGTGGCCCGATCACAGTCTGAGCATCCTGACAATTGGGTGATCCCAAGCCCCCTTTCCCGAGTATCCGGCTCGGGAAAGCAAGGATCTGGGGATGGATCATATCACGCTAAGGGCGCAGCTCGAGAATCTTATGGCGGTTTACCGCTGTTCAAGTGAATCAGTTTAATTAAAGTAGGTGGGTCCCCAAGGCGCCTTTTTCCGTGAAATAAACCCCTCCTGGGTTTAAGCCCTTCCTTAGGTCTTTAGACTTCGAGAACTAAA